>Ga0209506_1000057_pt1 | contig 150530 bp, 106 predicted proteins | sample AD_JPNHG2_MetaG_FD_184409 | JGI IMG/M metagenome (GOLD analysis project Ga0209506, IMG submission 184409) | Active sludge microbial communities of municipal wastewater-treating anaerobic digesters from Japan - AD_JPNHG2_MetaG (SPAdes) (version 2) | ecosystem: Engineered > Bioreactor >...
CCGGCACCAATCCACGAACGACACGTACCCGACCGCGTTGCGTCTCGCGGCCATCCGCCTGCTGCACGAACTCGAAGCCCGCGTACTCGCATTACAGGAAGCATTTCAAGAAAAGGAAAAGGCCTTCGCCCACATCGTCAAAGTCGGACGCACGGAATACCAGGACGCCGTGCTCACGACGCTCGGACGCGAAATGGGCGCGTATGCCGAGGCGTTCAACCGCGACCGCTGGCGCATTTACAAATGCGAGGAACGCCTGCGCGTTGTCAATCTCGGCGGCACGGCGGTCGGCACCGGCTTGGCCGCCCCGCGCACCTATATTTTCCGTGTGGTCGAATCCCTGCGCGAAATCACGGGCATCGGTTTTGCCCGAGCGGAAAATCTCGTCGAAGCCACGCAAAACACGGATGTGTTTGTCGAGGTTTCCGGTATTCTGAAAGCGTGCGCCACGTCGCTCATCAAAGTCTGTTCGGACCTGCGTCTGCTGTCATCGGGGCCGGAGGCGGGATTCGGCGAGATCCGTTTGCCGGAACGTCAAGCCGGTTCCTCCATTATGCCCGGCAAGGTCAATCCCGTGATTCCGGAAGCCGTGACGCAAGCCGGCATGCTCGTGATGGGGAATGACGCCACGCTGGCCGCAGCCTGCGCATCGGGCAGCCTCGAACTCAACGCGTTCATGCCGCTGATCGCGCTGTGCCTGCTCGACAGTTGCGATCTGCTTTCGCGATCGTGCGAGATCCTGCGCACACACTGCGTCGAGGGCATCGAGGCCGACGAGGCGCGGTGTCGCGCCCACGTCGAAGGATCGACCGCCATTGCCACGGCGCTTCTGCCCGCAATCGGGTATGAGGGCGCATGCGCCGTCGTTCAAGAAGCCAAGGCCACGGGTCGAACGATCCGCGAGATAGTCGTCGGCAGCGGACGTCTCGACCCTGATGCTTTCAACGAACTCATTACCCCCGAAGCCGTCTGCCGGCTCGGATCGAGCATACCCATCCCGCCACGACAGGAAAAAGGTTCCACGCAATGAGCATGGCCGCGCCCAAGAGTTTTCGCCTGCACATCGGCCTGTTTGGACGCCGCAACGTCGGCAAGTCGAGCCTGCTGAACGCCATCACGGCGCAGCAGGTTTCGATCGTATCGGATCACGCGGGCACCACCACCGATCCCGTCGAAAAACCGATGGAACTGCTCCCGCTCGGCCCGGTGCTTTTCATTGACACCGCCGGTTTGGACGATGTCGGGGCGCTCGGCGAACTGCGTGTGCAGAAGACGCGCCAGGTGTTCGATCGCACGGATTTGGGCGTAATTGTCGCCGAGGCGCCCGTCTGGGGCGAGTTCGAGGACGGAATTCTGCGTGAATTGGAAGAGCGCAAGACGCCCTGTATCGCGGTGTTCAACAAAGTGGACATCGAAAGTCCGCCGCCCGACATTCTCGAACGTCTACGCGCAAGGAACATCCCCGTCGTCATGACCGCCGCCTCCGCGGGAAAGGGGATCCTCGATTTCCGCCAGGCGCTGCTCGACAACGCGCCCGACGATTTCGTCAACAATCCGACCATTCTCGGCGACCTCGTCGGCCCCGGCGAAATGGCCGTGCTGGTCGTTCCCATAGACAAGGAAGCGCCCAAGGGCCGCCTCATCATGCCGCAGGTTCAGTCCATTCGCGATCTGCTCGACAGCGACGCCTATTGCATGGTCGTCAAGGAACGTGAACTACGCGCCGCGCTCGACCGGCTCAAGAAACCGCCCAAACTCGTTGTAACCGATTCGCAGGCTTTTCTGAAGGTATCCGCCGACACGCCCCGCGATGTGCCGCTGACCAGTTTCTCCATCCTGTTTTCGCGCTTCCGGGGCGATCTGCTCACGCAAGTCGAGGGAACGCTTGCCATCGAAGACCTCAGGGCCGGCGATCGTATCCTCGTGTCGGAAGCATGCAGCCATCATCCCATCGGGGAAGACATCGGCCGCGTCAAGATCCCGCGCTGGCTCACGCAATACGTAGGCGGCAAACTCGAATTTGACCATGTCCGCGGCCACGACTTTCCCGAAGACCTTTCGTCCTACAAACTTGTCATCCACTGCGGCGCATGCACCATCAACCGGCGAGAGATGCTCCGGCGCCTTCTGCGCTGCCGGCAGGCCGGAATCCCCTCGACAAACTACGGACTGGCCATTGCCTACAGCCTGGGCATCTTCGAACGCGCCCTTGAGCCTTTTCCCGCCGCGCTCGAACTCGTCAAACGAAAACGCGCGTGATAACGGGTTCATTTTGCGGCATGCCGCTTGAGGCAGTGCATCAGCCAGGGAACGTTCCAGAAACAATTGAGGGGGGAATCGAAGGTTTTTTCACGATTCAGCCGTTCCCATTGCGCCAAGGCGGCATCACGGAAAAAAGTGTCCTGGGTGAGTTCATACGCGGCAAAGATCACAGGCAGGATTATCAGGTCGTAATTGGACGATGGCGCGTAGCGGGGATTGTGCGAATAGCCGGCCACGGCGCCGGGTGTGTCCCAGTCGGTATTTTCGCACACAATGGCATCGGCCATTCCCACCAGCGCCTGTGCGGCCTGCACGTCACCGGTCGCCCGATACCAGAGATGGAGGGGACGGGCCAGTTGCGCCATCATCCACGGCACGTTGCCCTTGTAGACACGCGAACCGTGCGTTTCGGCCCATGCGCCTCGGCGGACATCCATGATTTCGAGAATCCGCTTGACACGCACGGCTTCTTCGTCCATGTATTTTGGGTCGCCGGTCAATGCAAAGGCCGAATAGACGGCATCGAGCGGACCGGCGTGATCGCGAACGCTCGGATTGTCCATGGCCGCATGAACGCGGATGCAGTAGTCGGCGGCGGACACGACGGCTTCATCAATGTCCGGTTCGCCGGTCAAATGGGCGAACCATGCGAGTCCTTCCGTGCGCAGGTTGGGATGCCACGGTCCGGCGACATGGTTTTCCCCCGGCCCGTGAAGGGCGCCCCGCCAATCCTTGCCGGGGATGTCGCAGCGGATAATGGCCACGTCGGCTACATGACGGCAAACCTCGAATGCGCGGTCGAACCATGCGCGATCGCCGCTTATGAGCCATTCCGACCATAACCCAAGCATCCGCTCGTAGTAATTGTTGTTCCATTTGGGCAAACCGCCGAAGTACGGCGAATCCGGGAAATCGCGGATGCCGAATTTCTGGCCAAAATCCTCCCACGTCTTGCCGGAGTACGCCGTTTCGGTATAGTCCCGCAGGGCGGGAAACACATCCGAGGTCCAAGCCGGGCCGAAAGCGCCGGTCGAGCAGAAATACGCGGGGTTTTGCAGTACGGGCGGCACGGAAATCGCCGCTGAAAAGGCGGCTGGCTCCACGTCTCCGAAGGCAAGCCATACCTCGTGGGTTTTCGCTTCGCCCGGTGTGAAGACGATTGGTGAGGATTCAGCCGCCACAAGGTCAATGACAAGCGTCTTGTCCTTGAGACTGGCGGACTTGGGGTAAAGTTCGCGGAAATGCCGCATGGCGACTGCGCCGCCCTTCCATGCCACAAAAAACGGCGACTTGGGATTGACGGGGGCCCCGTTCAAACGGCGATCGGTTTCAGAAATCTGTCGTAGCGTGAATTCACCGCCTACGGGACCGCTTGGCACGCAGGGTTCGGACGGATTTTCCGGAAAGGTGAAGGATATCCGCAAACCCGCCAAGGGCAATGGTTTGCTGGTGTCGTTGATCAGTTGCAGGCGGCAAAGAAGATACGGAAGTTTATTGTATGCCGAAATATACATGCGATAATGGGCATATGTTCTATTTTCGTTGTCTATTCGTCCTTCCGTCAAGGCGGTGTAACGAAATGGGCCTTCATCAATAACGCTGAACGATTCCGTCGCCGCCCGAATTTCCTCCCCTTCGACCACGGCGGTCAAGTGCGCGTGCGTAATCGCTGTCGTTTCCCTAAAACGCACGGAATCGAGCATGAAATCCGGCAGGGAATTGAAACGAACCTCGCCCGCCTCGACGGCGATTCCCGGATTCAAGGGCTTGATTTGTCCAGAGGCGTCCCCGCCTTTTTCCTCCGTCACAAAGGCCAATTCGACCGTGTTGGTGTCCGGATAGACTGGAAAATCGAAAAGCAGCCATTGCACGGAGTCGTCCGGCCATTGGCTGGAGACGGTTCGGTTTGCCGGGATTCGTTTCCGATCCGCGCGAAGAATGGCGTCGTGAACATCCGCCACTTTTCCGGGGTGAACGGGAATACCGCAACGCGCTGGAAAACCTTCCTTCGGGATGCCCGCGGGTTTCGACACGTTGAGGATAATGGGACCGGCCCACGGTTCAGCGAAAGGGGGCAAGGGCCAATGGTCCCTGTGAAACGCGTTCACGGCCTTTTCGGAGGGGCGCTTGCCAAGAGTCCATTCCGCGCCTTCTTCGAGAAGCGCCACATCGCCCCAATAGATATGCGTCTGGAACCGGAAAGCGTTGGGATCTTCCTGGCGCGTCTTGCCGGACTCGCCCGGTTGATAGAAATCCTTGTCGGACAGGGTCCGCGAATCCAAGGCGTCGTAGGCCAGCAGGGTCAGCAGGAATTTTTGGCCGGGCTTTACCGGCAACGGAATACGGAGGCCATCCGGCGTGCCGTGGGGGCAGGGATCGGCGACATCGGCGCTCCATACGACCCGGCCATCCACGAGGATCTGTTTGAAACGATGCCCGAGGAAGCCTTCCGCGGTCAGCCAGGAACCATCCGGCACAATGCCTTCCGCCTGGTAGTCGTCCGTGCAGTAAAAGGCCAGCGAAATCGGTTCACGCCAATCGGGGGGAACGGAAACTTCCCGGTAAAGCGACGCCGAACTGCCTTTCAGGCTTTCCTCCCACGGATGGCGCATAACCAAGAGGGCGCGATGATCGAAACGCATGCGCCACGCGCCTTGGGTGCGCTGTTCCCACCCGGACGCGAGATCAAGGGAGATTGCGCGCTGGGCATGGGTCATGGACGGCAGGCAAACCAGCACGGAAAACAGCAGCAGCGGCATCGCGGGCAAAACGGGCGGCCAATACTCGAAAAAACGACCGTGATAAGGTTCGATGCGGTTTTGCCTTGACAAGAAACACCGGGCAATCATCGAAAATCTTCCCACTCCGGATTCGTGGCCATTGCCGTTTCCGTTTTTATTTCCGCACCCTGCAAACCGTTCGGCATGCGGGCCTATTCATCGGGCGACGCACTCAGGGACGGTTCGGGAAGGCGCGCATTTCTTTGGGTACGAGGTAAACGTCCATTCCGCATTCGAGTTTGAGTTCCTGATAGCGTTCCTGTGTCAGGTTTACCTGGACCGGGTCACCCCATTCGGAGATCAGTTCGACCTTGACGGCCGGACCGGCGGGGTTTACATGACTGACGCAGGCGCGAAAGCGGTTCGGGTCGGCGGAATCGTGCGAAATATCGAGCAGGTGTGGGCGCACGAACACCAGGGCGGACTCGGCGCCGCCCGCGGCCGTCGCGCCGATAAGGGGTTGTCCGTTTTCGATGCGGCCGTGGAACAGGTTGACGTCGCCGAGGAAATTGTAGACAAAGGCGTTCGCCGGCGAATGATAGACCTCGGCGGGGCGGCCTGTCTGCTCGATGCGCCCCTCGTTCATGACGACGACGCGGTCGGCCACTTCGAGCGCCTCTTCCTGATCATGGGTGACGAACACGCTGGTCACGTGAATCTCGTCGTGGAGCCGCCGCAGCCACCGGCGCAGTTCCTTGCGAACCTTCGCGTCGAGCGCCCCAAACGGTTCGTCGAGCAGCAAGACTTTCGGCTCGACGGCCAACGCCCGCGCCAGCGCAACCCGCTGCCGCTGTCCGCCCGACAACTGGGCCGGACGGCGGTAGGCAATCCGGTCGAGTTGCACCAAGCGCAGGAGTTTCATGACTTTTTCGGCGATTTCCGCCTTAGAGGGACGCGAACGGCGCGGCCTTACGTCAAGTCCAAAGGCGACATTGTCGTAGACGGTCATGTGTTTGAACAGGGCGTAATGCTGAAACACGAACCCGACCCGCCGCTGCTGCACCTGCTGCGCGGTCGCATCCTCGCCTTCGAGCAATACGCTGCCGCTGTCCGGCGTTTCCAAGCCCGCGATGATCCGCAGCAAGGTGGTCTTGCCCGAACCCGACGGGCCCAGCAAGGCCACCAGTTCACCCGCCTCGACGCGAAGACTTACGTCTTTCAGCGCGGCGAAATCGCCGAAATGCTTGGATACGTTGCGGACTTCGATGCTCATGGCTGCGTCTTTCCCGTCAAGCGCCGCAGGGCGGCCACTTCTTCATCGGTCAGGTAACGCCATTGTCCCGGACGCAACCCGCGTGTCGTGATGCCGGCGAACGAAACGCGGCGCAGTTCGACAACCCGGTGCCCGGCGGCTTCGCACATTCGCTTGACCTCGTGTTTGCGGCCTTCGTGCAGCGTCAGCCGCAAGGTCGTAACTTGCGCGCTCGCGTGGACGATGACCGCTTGCGCGGGCGCCGTCGGGCCGTCTTCCAACAGGATGCCGCGCTCGATTCGCGCAACCGTCTCCGGAAGCACGCGGCCTCGAACCGTTGCGAGATAGACTTTCGGAGTTTCAAAGCTTGGATGCATCAGACGGTAGGCGAGTTCGCCGTCGTTCGTCAACAACAAGGCCCCCTGCACGTCCATATCCAGCCGCCCGACCGGAAATACCCGGGCCGAAACGCCTTGCAGGCCATCGAGAACCGTCCGGCGGCCATGGGTGTCCGCCACGGTCGTAACCACATTTCGCGGCTTGTTGAGAAGGATGTAAACAAACCGTTCTTCCTGCACGCGGCGTCCGTTGTGCGTGACGATATCCGAGGCGGGATTGACGCTTTCGCCCAGAACCGCCACGCGCCCGTTGATTTCGATGCGGCCTTCTTCGATAAGTTTTTCCGCTGCGCGCCGCGAGGCTACGCCGCACCGGGCAAGGTATTGCTGGAGTCGCATCACCGGGTCAACTCATCTCCCGCAGTTCCTCAATCGAAGGCAGTTCTTTGAGGCTCTTCATACCGAAATGAACGAGAAACTCGTCCGTCGTCCGGTACAGTTTGGGGCGTCCCGGCGTTTCAGCCACGCCGGAAACCTTGATGAGGCGTTTTTCCTGAAGCGTGTCGAAGGCATACGATACGCTGACGCCGCGGATCGCCTCGACATCGGCCCGCGTCACCGGCTGCTTGTAGGCGATGATTGCCAAGGTTTCGAGCACGGCTTTCGATAGAGTCTTGCTTCGCTTGATCTGAAATAGGCGGCGGATGAAAGGCGCATATTCCGGTTTCGTGAGCAGTTGATAGCCGCCCGCGATGTCCCGCAGGAAAAACGGCACGTGCATGCCGTCGAGTTCCTCGCGCAATTCCTGGAGCATGTTCGCCACAATGTCCGGATCGATACCGCCCAGCGCTTCGGCGAGCCGGCCGATGCTCAACGGGCGATCCGCCGCGAACAACATCGCCCAGATCGCCTGCCGCGTCTCGTCGCGTCCCAGCATTTCGACCGGTTCGAGATCCTCGGACGGTTCTTCTTCCAGTTGCTCTTCCCGCTCGTTCAGTTCGTCTTCTGCCATATCCGTTTCAGTCCTGGATTCAGGTTCGATTCAACGTTTCCGATCATCTGCATGCAGCCGTGCGCGGCGCGATTTCCTTCAAACACGTCTTTTCGCCGGAATTTTCATTGGCCGGCATCGAAATCTTCACCTTCCCGCTTCCGGGAATCCGTCACGATAACCATTGTACCTGCTGTTTCTTACACCGGTTACACCTGTGCCTTTTCCCCATTGCGAGTATACCGGCGCACCCGCCCGGAAAGCAATGAACGGCAAATGCGCTCAGGCGCCCTTGGATTGCAATTGTTCAATGGCCCTTGCGAGTTCGTCGCGTCGTTTTTCGATGGGGGCGGGGTCTTTGGTGTAGGTCTTGAGATCTTTGGTGATGGATTCGGGAACTGTCAGCAGCGCTTCGTATTTTTTCAGGTGTGCAGGGGGAAGGACGGTGCGGCGATCGGTGATCAGGCGCTTGAGTATGGCCATGTATTCGTAATCCTCGATGCCGTCGCGGAGCATTTCCCAGCGGATGCTGTCAACCGGTCCTTCCAGGACCGGCGCGGGCGGGTTCGCATTTCCGCATGATTCGGGCGGATACATGAACCGTCCGTCGCCGTTGCCCCACGGGCGCTTCTCGCCTTTCTTGACGGTTCCGCCGTGTTCCCACGACATCGGATCCTCGTAGGGATTCTGCGGTTCGTCGGGGTAGGCGCACCGGGTCGTCCAGAGATTGCTTTGCCAGATCAGGATGCCTTCGATGTCGTATTTCCACGTTTGCCACAGCCATACCCGTAGATCCGTGGCGGGATGGTCAATGAACAGGCCGCAGTAGGGCTGCTTGGGCACGGTGCACACATACCACCAGAAATGATCGCCCGCGGCCCGTCGTTCCAGCGTTTTCTCGTGTTTGTAGAACCATGTGAGAGGGCACCAGAGGTTGGGGCCGCCGACGAGTTCCGGCTCGACCTGCTCCGTCAGCATGCGGCGAAGGTCCGGCGCGGCCTTTTTCAGGCGCAGGAACGATTCCATAACATAAGGATAATCCTGTGTCGTGGGTTCATCGAACCAATAGACGTATGCGCCGTTGAGCCAGCCTTTTTCGCGCAGATGTTCCTGCATGGCGCGGCAATACGCGGTAAACGCGAGGCTGTGTTCCGGCGTGCCCGGCTTGAATCCTTGAATGGCGGCATTGCCCATGCCCGGCAACCCAAGGCGCATGCCGTGAAAGTGAAATTGATCGAACACGCGCTGTAATTCCGCGTCCCATGGCGCCCAGTCGAATACCGGCGTCAGCGGGTTGTTCATGAGTAGCGTGCGATCCGGTTCGGGCAAATGGGCGGCGTCTTCCGGAGCAAGCGCGGTCCATTGGACCTGCAATCCGGCGTTGGGTGCGGGATTGTAAGGAGAAATGTGATGCGCCGCCATGCTGGCCCAATACTTGTCGAGAACGAACGGGCGATCTTCGGGGTTCGCAAGGCCCTGATACTGATAAACGGCGCCCGCGTCGAATCCAAAAGCCGTTTCGCAGGTCATCCGGTCGGGTAGCGCGAATCCATACACGCGAACCCTGAGGGGAACGCGCGCGTTGTATCCGTTCGCGTTTAGTTCAATGTGGCCGGTGTACTCGCCTGCGGCGGTGTCTTTCGGGACATGAATCCGGACCCAAAGCGGCTGATTGATATTGGCGGCCAGCGTGATGGGGCCTTTGAAGGGCGGCAGGGGATCCGGCCATGGGGCCAGCGCGCTTGAAATATCCGTCTTGCGCTGAATGTTGACATAGCGCACGCGCAGAATTTCGACGCAATCGGCGGGGATCGAGGCGCTGCCCGGTCCGGCAAGGCTGGATGAAACGGCGGTAAAGCCCGAAAGATCCTTCACAGGCCTTACGACGAGTTGGGCCGCTTCGGTTTCATTTTGGGCCATTGCAAGAGCCATGGCCTTGCCCCGGCGCGACGGCATCGGGCGATCCTGGGCGACCTTCCAGCCCGACGAGGCCCACCAGAGACCCACTTCGCGTGTCGAACCCGGAACCGTTTCCCCGTATGATCGATCAAAGAGAATGCACTCTGTCACTTCGGCCAAAGCGGTTGTGGATAATGCAAAAGCCGTCATGATCGTCAAAACCGTTTTCATCGTTTTTCCCTCCTGGAACAGAGTAGTGGTCTCCAGCAGCCTTATGCAAGCAAAACCGCAAGATGCTGTGTCGCCGGATTGAAAGGATTTTCTTTCAGTGGCCTTGCATGCGTTCGGGAAAAAAGAAAAACCGCGAACGCAAAAAGCGCCCGCGGTTTTTGAATGCCTGTTCGTTTATTGCACTGATCCGGCCATGCGTTGAAGGGTTGATTTCTTACGGGCCGCGCTGTTTCGGTGGATGACGCCTTTCGACGCGGCTCGATCGATTTCCGACAGGGCCTTGGGCAGCGAATCTTTGACCTTTGCCGCATCCTTCGAGGCGATGGCGTCGGCGGCCTGTTTGACCAGCGTCTTCATGCGCGATTTCACGGCCACGTTGCGCTGGCGGCGTTTTTCGTTCGTTATGTTTCGTTTTTTCGACGACTTGATATTTGCCATGATTCTTCCTTGAAGCGGACTTTCCGCGGCGCCGTTGTATCAACGGCGATTTCTGCTGGGGCTTACTTTGTCCAACGAAGCGCTAGTGTAGCAGACACGTCTCGGCATATTCAAACGGCGTTATTGCCGCCGTACGGGACTCCGTGATTCTTTTGAAGCGAAAGCGCGGCGTGATAGGATGCACTGGATAGGTAATGACAAGAGAAAGGCGGACGGCATGGATTTCGAGGATATCGGGACGGCGGTGGCGAGGGAACCCCAGGCGACGGCGCGACCGCGCGGGCGCAGGATGACGTTGCGCGAACGTTTCCGGCGGACGATGTTTTATCAGGAAGTGGACACGTTGCCGAATTTCGAATTTGGCTATTGGGAAGAGACGTTGAGGACCTGGCACGATCAGGGGCTGCCGAAGGACATCAAGGACGAGGGAGCGGCCTACGACTATTTCGGTATCGAGCATTGGGACATGATCAACGTCAATTCGAGTCCCTTTGCCGTCTGTGAGCACAAGACGCTCGAGGAAACAGATGACTACCTCATTTACCAGGACGGTTACGGGTGCGTGGCGAAAATCAACAAGCAAGGCCACAAGTCCATCCCGCATTTCATCTCGTTCCCTGTCAAAGACCGTGCGTCGTGGGAACCGTTCAAGGCGGCGCTCGATCCCGACGATCCGCGACGTTACGAGCACTTGGACAAGTCCGTGAAGAAACTGCGAAAGAGTCCAAATCCGGTCGGCGTGTTCGGCGGCAGCATGGTGGGTATCGCGCGTAACCTGATCGGATTCGAGGGCATCGCCATCATGCAGTACGAAGACCCGGACCTGCTGCGCGAAATCATTGATGCGTTCGGCCGTTGCACGGTGGGCGTGCTTGAACGCGCCTTGCCGAAAATCCAGGTGGACTTCTGCATGGGCTGGGAGGACATTTGTTTCAATCAGGGGCCGATCGTGTCGCCGGATTTCTTCCGGGAGGCAGCCGGGCCGTGGTACCGGCGCATCGCCGACGTGCTGACGGCGCACGGCTGTTGCGTCTACACGACAGACACGGACGGCAATCTCATGCCGATCGTGGAAACCTTTCTGGACAACGGGCTGAACACGATGTTTCCGGTCGAGGTCCACGCGGGAACGGACCCGGTTCTGTTGCGGGAACGATACGGCAAGCGCGTACGGATTTGGGGCGGGATGTGCAAGATGAAATTGGCCGAATCGAAGGAGGCCATCGATCGCGAACTGGAACGATTGCGTCCATACGTCGAACAGGGTGCATTCATACCGGGTGTGGATCATCGCGTGCCCGCGAACGTGTCTCTCGCAAATTATCTGCATTATCTCGACCGGAAACGCGAATGGTTCCACGTCGGCGGCACGCCGAAATACTGAGCAGACAGGAATCCGAATTGTGCCAGGGAAATAATCTTGATGCGCTTATTTCTGCCCAAAAAGTCAATTATCGGGGGAACTTTTTTCACGATAATAGACGTTTCCCTGTATTCCTCCCGGAAAAGCGGGGAGTCTTCACGTTCCGCTTGATTTTCACCACTGTTGTCTCGTTCTCGCTTATATTGTCGTGGAGCGCCCATGCCCGTTCGGAATGCGTGTGGAGCGTTGAGAAAGGCTGGCTCGTGGCGAGGAACGGCGAAAACCCTCTGTTTCGCGCCAGGTGAAGGGTCGGCTTGCATCCTCGAATTCGGTGGGGAGCGTCGCGGCGCATGGCGGGAAAGAGCACCGTCAAGATGACGGCGGACCAGATTATGCGGCTCACGCGCGGAGATGGGTAGATGGCGGTTATGGTGGACTCCTGTGTTTTCCTTGACGTGTTCAACCGGGATTCCCAATGGTTTGAATGGTTTTCGGGGATGATCGCAAAAGCCGCCAATAGCGGCGGTATAATACTGAACGCGGTCATCTACGCCGAGATTTCCATAGGTTTCGCCCAAATCGAGGAACTCGAGGAAATTTTGACCCCGGATATCTTCGAGTTTCACGACATACCACGCGAAGCGGCATTTTGGGCCGGCAAATGCTATCTGAAGCACCGGCGACGCCGCGGGGTGAAAATACACCCGCTGCCGGATTTTATGATTGGCGCACACGCCGCGGTGATTCAAAAAGACGGCGCGGCTACGGGGCAAGCAATCATTTTGCGCGTTCGACGGCGCGCGGATCTTTCCCGCCGGCAGCGAGGTAGTCCTGGTAGGCGGCGCGTGCTTCCTCTGCGCGGTTCATGTCGTGATAGAGATCGGCGAGGGCGAGTTGAAGTTCCGGTAGATACGGTGCGTAGAGCAGGGCATCCTGGACCGATTCGACGGCCTTGTCCAGTTCTTTCCAGGCCCGGAAGGTCGAGATGCGCGCGAAGGTTACTTCCTTGAGATAGTACCGGGCCGTCCGATCGTCCGGATCGATGGCTAGCGCCTGCTTGAAATGGGTTTCCGGACGCGAACCGAACGTTCCTCCGTAATATTGTTTCAATCCCTTGAGCACCTCCGCTTTCGCCGCATGTCGCCTGCCAAGCGCCACGTCGAATTGTTGCAGTCTTTCATTCGGCAGACCGTCTGCGGCGAGCAGAATCGCCGGGCTTTCAAAATAAGGTTCGAGTTGTTCGAGTGTTTTGTCCACCGTGCGGGCGAAGACGCGTTTCGGCGCCTCGAATTCCGCCCAGGGCCGGTCGTCCGTCATGATGGTTCCGCCGCGGACATAGGCCTGTATTTTTTCTTTTGACATGAAGAAGCAACTCATCACTTCCACCGGATCGTCGAGTCCGACTTCGGCAAGGGCCTTGGCAATGTCGGGAGTCGAAAGGCGTCCGGCGGCGCGTGCCGGATCAATTTGGAGGGGACGGTCTGAACCGACAAGAAACAGATCGGCATTGATGAACCATGCGCAGCATTCCGGAAACACAGCCGCGAAAGTCGCGATCAACGATCGCACAATATCCGGATCGAGGCTATGAAGCGGCACCCATTGCGACACCAGGCCGCCGGGCGCAAGCCGGTCGAGGCACAGGCGATAGTATTCCCTCGTGTAGAAAGCCGAGACGCCCGCCAGCGCCAGCGGCATCGGTTCGAAGGTAATCACGTCGTACCGGTCGCGCGCGGTGAGCAGAAAGTTGCGGCCGTCGTCCACGATGAACCGGACCCGCGGATTGGAGAGGACCCGGCAGTTGTCTTTTGCGAAAAGGGGCGCGGCGTCGAGGACGTCTTTGGAAATTTCGACCGCGTCAATTCGGTCGAAATCGTGAAGGGCCAGGGTGCCGCATGTGATGCCCGATCCGAAACACATGAACAGCGCCAGGCGCGGGTCCCGGTCGAAAAGGAGCGGCAGTACGCCCTGAAAACGGTTCATTTTGACGCCCTTTTCGATCGAGGCGGTAGCCTGAACGCCGTTGATCCACAAAACGCGGTTCGATTCCGACGCGTTGTCCGGCGGTTCGCTGACCGCGACGACGCCTTCCACACCCTCGCGCATGTGCAGGAGGCGATCGCCTTTGGGCAAATACCCGGCATTCAGCGCGTAGGCGACGTTGTCGGGCGCGCGAAGCATGGCCATAGCCATCAAGGCCGCCATAAGGCCCGCAAGCACGGACTTGCGCGTAAGGGAAACGTTTTGGGCGGTCATAACCAGGAAAAGGCCAATCCCCGCCAATAGGCAGGCGATGGCCACAAGGCCCCGATGTGCGCCGAGTTGGGGAATAAGCAGAAATCCCCCCGCCAGCGAACCTGCAACGCCGCCCAGCGTGTTGGCCGAATAAAGTCTTCCCACATCGCCGCCGATGCCCGCGCGCCGGTAGGCCTGCACGGCAAACGGAAAGGTCGCCCCAAACAAACAGGTAGGACCAAACAGCACGAGGAACGAGAGGATAAACTTGGCGCGAACGATGCCTTCCCACTGAAGGCCCGCGTCCAATTGCATTGCGTGCAACCTTTCGGGCAGCGCCGCAAACAGAGGTAAAAGAGCCACGCACGCAATGCCGGCCAACCCTTCGACCAAGCCGAACGCCAACAGCGGATTCCGTATCCGTCCGGAAAGCCCCGCGCCGGCGGCGCTTCCTGCGGCCAACCCGCACAGGAACGACACAAGCATGGTGGTAAATGCGTAGGTGGTTCCCAGAAAAACGACGGTGAGCAGGCGGGTCCAAATGACTTCGAGAGCCAGCGCACAGGCGCCCGAAAGGGCGAACGCCACGAGGATGTATCGCGCCCTCCGGTTTCCCGTTACCGGGGTTCCCGGTGTCCCCGCGAAGTTTCCGGGCAGGAGCGTTCCCCATCCCTGCCAACAGGCCGCAATGCCCACCAAGCCATTGCCTCCCGCGGCAATCCATGTGGCGCCTGAATAGCCGAATCGGGGCAGCAGCCAGAAGCCGGCCGCGGCGCAACCCGCTACGGCCCCAAACGTATTGATGCTGTACAGCGCGCCGATGCGCATGCCCCGCGTGCGTTCATCGCCCGCGGCAAAACGCGCCAGCAAGGGGAGGGTGGCGCCCATGAGTGTGGCGGGGACGGCCAGAAAGGCCAGTGCCAGCCCGGCGCGCAACGCGATGCCCGCATGGGGCGACGCTGCCGCGTGCCGCAGGAGCGGCGCAACGACGGATTCCGACCAATTGGAAAAAGCCAAAAATCCCGCTGCCCATGCGCCGATGGTCATCTCGAAAAATCCGTACCATAACAGCGGAACACGCGTACGGTCGGCCAGGCGTCCGCCCCAAAGGCTTCCCAAGGCCAACCCCACGAAATAAACCGCAAGCACCGCGCTTACGGCGTGGGCCGTGGTTCCGAACAGCAGAATGAGTCTACGTGTCCAAATGACTTGGTAAACTAGACCGGTAGCGCCAGAAATCAGAAACAGAACGGCCACGCAGGCCGCCTGCCGATGACGGCGGATGGCGGCGGCAACGACAAGGGGATTCATGCCAAATATCAGCATTTGGACTCCGAAATATAAATGCCGTAAAAAAAACAATGTGCGGGACGTATCATGCCTCGAGAAATGGAACAGAGTCAAAGCCGGCGAGCAGAATTTGTGCGCTCAGGAATCTCCAAAATCCGGGCAGGATTATATGTAAGATATTGATACGGAATTGTTTACAAAAATTGTTTCTAAATGTTTCCCAGTAAAAAAAACTGCTTGCATTTTTTGGGAAAACTGGTATAATGACGTCGGAAATATGAGAGAGACACCGGGCAGTGAGTGGTGTTTATGGGCGTAAAGGAGTGAAAGGAGGTGACGTGGCGGCAACGTAGGCGTTGGCGGGTAGTTGAAGTTGAAGTGATAGGTTGTGGCATTGATTTGACTGGACGCGAACAATCAAAATTCAAGGAGGATTACTTGCAATGAAGAAACGTGGCTTTACACTGATTGAATTGCTGGTCGTGATCGCGATCATCGGCATTCTAGCGGCGATCCTGCTTCCGGCGTTGGCGCGCGCGCGCGAATCGGCGCGTCGTTCGAGCTGCCAGAACAACCTGAAGCAGATGGGCGTTGTCTGCAAGATGTACGTGAACGAGAACCGGCAGATGTCGTTCCCAACCTTGGCCTACATCGGGTGCGCGGCGGGGCTTTATGGTTCGGTTGCCGATCCGAGCATTCCGGGTTCGGCTTTCCGAGGCGGGTTCACGATCAACATGAACCAGCTTTATCCCGAATACCTGACCGATGCGGCGGTCACGCTGTGTCCGTCATCGGTGGGTGGCACGAATGTCGCCAAGAAGTACAATGAAGCCGACTACCTGCCGCAGGTCTTCGATGGCAAGCAATTGGTCAATACTTCGACGGCGACCACCGGTGTGAAGAACACCGAGTTCTATCCGTGCGAATCCAGCCATCGGACGAACAGCTACATTTACTTCGGCTGGGCGATTTACATGGCTTATGTCACGGACAGCACCGAAGATCCGGATCCGAACGGCGGCGGCGGTTTGGCGGCGATTGTCAGCTGGCTGGACAGCAAGTCGGCTCTGCAGCCCAATGCGGGCGCGTTTGCTTCGGCGGTCGCTAATATTGCCAACTGGGTGAGTCATGCCGAAGTGGCGGCGAACCGCAAGAAGCTTGATGAGGACTATAAAGTCAGCGACACCTACACGGTGTATCGCCTGCGCGAAGGCATCGAGCGCTTCTTTATCACCGACATCAACAATCCGGGCGCCACGACTCAGGCGCAGAGCGTTCTGTCCATTATGGCGGACTGGAACGGCACGCAGGGCGGCTTGGCCTTCAACCATCTGCCGGGCGGCAGCAATGTGTTGTACATGGACGGTCACGTCGAATTCCTGAAGTACCCGAACATTTGGCCGGTCAGCCCGCTTTTGGCCCGCGTGATCGGCGCGACCCTGGATGTGAACGACATGCAGGGCATGCCGTAAAAACGCACGCGACATCGGTTGCGAAGGGCGGAAACGCGAGTTTCCGCCCTTTTTTTACTTATTTCTTGCCCTTGATTGGGATATTGCGGCCGGTCCGCTTTGAAGAATGCGATGGAGGGGCCTTGATTTCCGGCACAAGGGATTGCATCGAAGGGAAAAAACACAAGGGACATAAGCGCAGAAGGGTCGTTGGATCCGATTCTTGGCTTTCCCATCCAATTTGATAGAATGCGCCGTCGTTGAACGATTGGAAATCGGAATGGCTATTGTATTTTATGTGGCGGCGCTTGTGTTGTCTTCGGGTTTGGCGGGGTTGATGGCGAGCCAGATCCTCGGCGAATACGGCTATATTCACGGATTGAACATGTCGGCAACAGCGGCAGGCGGCGCGGCTTGCGCCTTTGCGTCGTTGCAATTGTTTTACATGGCCGGACTGCGGCTGCTCTTTCCGACCCGATCGCGCGCGCCGTTGTTTGGCGAGGCGCTGTCGCAACTGGCGGCGTTGAGCTTTGTGCCGTACCTGCTTCATCTGCCGGTTCCGTGGCCGCATCCCGCGTTGCAAAAATTCGCGTTGTTCATTTTTCTGGGCGGTTTTGTCGCGGCGCACGGTTTTTTGAAACTGGCGAGTTTCTATGCGGCCATTCGCGGCAAACCGGCGGGTCGGCTTCCCATGTTGGCGTGGTTGTTGTGCGGCGGCATCTGCATGGGCGGCTCGGTATTTCTTTCATCGGCATGGTTGCGGGCGGCGGAAAGCCGACAGGCGATGGCCCCTTCACAAACGGCGCGCCATGTCATTAACGGGCAATATGCAACAGCGCGGTTGACACCGGAGCGTGCGGCGATTCCGGTCGAGTGGGGGGGGCGGTCCGGTGGCGCCTTGGCTTTGTTGCTTGCCCGTCCGGAAGAGGGCGCGCCCGATTTTGCCCCCGATGCGGTTGACGATGCCGAACGGATCGCGCGCGCGTATGTGACGTTCGAGTTCGGCAAAAAGAACCGCGTGACAGTTTCCGCGACTCTTGCCCAAGACGCTTGGACGGAGGTGCGTCTGCCGGTGGACCAGATTCCCAAAAATCAGACGAAAGCCCTTGTGTTTTGGGAATCGCACAAAGCGCCGGCATGGCAGCGGCATTTGGGCATTCGCCCCTCGGCGGCCATGGACCGGTGTTTGCTCGTGGCGGGGCCTCATGTGCAGGAGGAGCGCGCGCCGGGAGGCGGGCCAAACTTTGTCCTCGTTGTCGTGGACGCCCTTGGAGCGGATCATGTGTCGGCCTTGGGCTACAAGCGCGGCACGACGCCTTTGCTTGACCGGCTGGCCCACAGCGCCTTGTTGTTCAGTAACGCCTACACGCCCGCGCCGGAGTCTGCGGCGGCATGCGCAACCGTGCTGACAGGCGTGAATCCGCTTCGGCACGGATTTCTTGGCCGTCGCGCCGGGCCGCTGCCGGATGGTCTGCGCACGATCGCGGAGATCTTTTTGGAAAAAGGATACGCCACGGCGGCCTTTACGGATGGTGAAATGCCCAGTGGGCTTGAACGTGGGTTTCTACTATTGGATTCCTCGCAGCCTTCGCCGGACGCGGATAGCGCCGCGATCCTCGACAAGGCGCAATCGTGGATTTTAGCCCATGCCGGTGTGAAGTATTTTGTCTTTGTGCATTTGCGCGAACTGGGGAATTTTCAGTGGCGCGAACGGTATGCGCCGGGTTTTACGAAGGGCGTGGAAAATCCGACGACGCTTGACGCTTACGACAGCGCCCTTGCCTATGTGGATCATTGTCTGGGATCGTTTTTGCAGGCGATACGTAGTTCCGACGCGGGTAAATCCACGGTGACAGCTGTGACATCTTCCCACGGATACGACTTTTTCACGGAGCCCCAAATGGCGTCCGCCGCCGGCCTTTCCGAACGATCGTTGCATGTTCCGTTATGGTTGCACGGGACCGACATCAAAAAAACCGAACGACCCGATCCGATCGGGCTTGAAGATCTCGCCCCAACGCTTCTTGCCTTAGCCGGCACGGCCTCAAGCATTGAAATGGACGGGGAGAACCTTCTGCCCGGACCCCTGAAAAAAACGCCCGTATCCATGTCCGGTTCCCCGCTGGCCTTGTCCATCCGTTTTGATCGCTGGCGGCTGACATGGCAATCGGGACGCATGGCATTTGGATCAGGAGAAACGACAGATTCGGGCGCCGTTTTGGGACTCTATGATGCGCTTCAGGCGCGGCGACTGGGTGTGTGTGCCGATGTGTCCGCCAGAAATCCAGATCTGACCGCGCGCCTGAGGACGCGGTTGGAGGATTACCTCAAAAAGAAAGGTTCGCAACCTTGACGACATTCAAGCAAACACTACGGGCAAAACGTGAACGGGCGGCGGCCGTTTATGAACGATTACGCGCACTGTATCCGGAGGCGACGTGTTCGCTTACCTATCGTTCCCCGCTTCAATTGTTGGTGGCGACGATACTCGCGGCGCAATGCACGGACGCCCGCGTGAACATCGTCACCAAGACGCTTTTCAAGCGATTCAAAACGCCGTGGGACTACGTCGAGGCGCCTCGGGAAGAACTGGAAAACGCCATCCGCACCTGTGGTTTTTTTCGACAGAAGGCCAAGAGCATCGTCGGAGCCTGTCGCCGTATCATTGAGGTTCACGGGGGAGAAGTGCCGCGCACGATGGAGGAACTTGTCGCCCTTGACGGCGTTGGCCGCAAGACCGCCAACTGCGTCCTTGGGCAATGTTTCGGGGTGCCGTCGGTCATCGTGGATACGCACTGCATTCGCCTGGGCAACCGCCTGGGTTTCACGAAAAGCATGGATCCGGTCATCATCGAACGCGAGCTGATGAGGATCTGGCCGCGGGAGACGTGGACCCAATTCTCCCATTGCCTCGTCTTCCACGGGCGGGCGGTGTGCCATGCCCGAAAACCGCGCTGCGGCGAATGCGCGATAATCGCCCTTTGTCCATTCGGCGAGCGGAACGCCGCCCGATGAAACGCGCGCAGTCCAATCCCAAAGCGACGCGGGAAACCATGCCCGACGGCGCCGGTTCGCCGTGGATGCTTGCGTTCGCGATTATTTATACCGCGTTCGTTCTCGCGGTGGACACGCTGGCGGTGCATGATGTCCGAACGCCCATAGCCTGGCGGATGTTTTTATGGCATTCGGGTAGCGGGGCGGATTGGTTCAAACTGGCATTTTGGTTCATTGTGCCGTTTGTAATAAGCTTTCGGCGATTCGACTGGGGTTGGTTCGGCGTGGCCCGGTGGAAAAAGATTGACGTGGCTGTCTTGTGCGCGTTGGCTGCGATCTGCGCGCTGGCCGTATTGGCCATTCCGCTGTTTCCCAGCCTGCGCAACACGTATGGAAGCCTCTCGCACATTACGGCGTCCGCCAAGTGGTCGTTTGCGGCGCATCAGATTATCTGGACCTTTTCATGGCTTGTCGGTTGGGAATTCCTGCATCGCTGCTTCCTGTTGAGACCGCTTGACGCACGCTGGCCGCGATGGGGATGGCTGTTGGCGCCCCTGTTCGAATTCGTCTATCATTTACAGAAACCCCTGATCGAAGCGGTCGGTATGGCGGCCTTTTCCATGATTCTCACGCCATGGGCACTGCGCCGCCGGAACGTTCTGTTGCCTTTTCTGGCCCATCTTGCGATTGAATTGGAACTGATTGCCTTCCTCGTGCTGGCCTGACGCTCGCGGACACAATCGGCAAGCGAGATGCGGATGGTCGTTTTTCATGCTCTTCGTACACGTTTCGCTGGAAGAAGCACGATCGCGGGATAGTTTGGAGGGCGCGCGTCCTCGTGCGCCGCTTCCCAATCAGGGTTCTTTGCGTAACTGCCGGTCAGCGAGAGCACCGACCCTCCTCGTTATGTGCGAATTTTTGTTGCGGGGATTTGCTGGCATGGCGTGACTGGACCTGCTACCATTGCCGCACCGGAAAGACCTATGAGCAATCGGGGAGGGTTTGTTTGCCTTCCCTGGAGGGATTGGGAAGGCAAGGCCTCGAGGCGGGAGGAACCGAGTCGCCGTGAGCACGATTCTGGATGCATTGAAGCGGGTTGAGGAACAACTACGCAGCGAGACCGGGCGTAAAAATAGGGAAACTCAGGCCCATGGGCCGGACGATTCCACGGTCCCAGGCGAATTGGGCGTTCAGACCGGGGAAGACGGCGAGGCCATGAGGGTCTATCATGGCCTTGTGGATTTGATTGGGGGCATGCAGGATCGCATCCGGGCGGAATTGGACGATCTGCGGGCTGAATCGCGGTCGCGACTTGAAGAAAACTTCAAGATGGTGGAAATGTTGCGCGACGAATTACGCCGGCAGGAGAATGCCCTGCACGATCTGCAATTGCGGCGGGAGGCGGATCGAGCGGCCGATTGCGCTTCGCGGGCCGAGGCACAAAATGAAGCGCAAACCCGATGGCGGCATTTCATGTCGGAAATCGGCAAAACCGTGGATGAACTGAAGCGGGAGTTTGCATCTCAACGGGAGATGTATGCCGAGGAAACCCTGCAGCGGGACGCGGAATGCGAGGCTGGCGAAGTTGCACTGGCGGCGGCCCAATCCGAGATCATGCCGCTGAAACAGGCCCAGGCCGAGATGCAGCAAGGCATGGCCCAGATTGTCCGTACAATCGAAACGTTGAAAGCGGATGCCGCGCGCGTGCAGGAAGCCGTTCAGGCGACAAATGTGCAGCGTGACGATGATCGCGCCGCAGCGAAGAAGGCCATGGCCGCCTGGGAGTCCCAATTGGTTCCCTTGACCCAGGCGCTTGCAAAAGACCGGGATGCCATCGCGGAATTGGACCAGGCGGCGGCCGCGTTGCGGAAGGATTTCGAATCCTTGCGCAAGGATCTTCAGATGGAAGCCCGGAAACGGGATGCCGAACGCGAGGCGGAACAGGCGGTCTTGACGGCGCTTCAGACCCAGGACGAGCGCTTGAATCAGACGCTGATCAAAATGAGCGAGAACCTTACGGAACTGGAGCGGGCTATTGATGCGGTCCAGACGGGCCTTTCGCGGCAGGAAGAAGCGCTTCGGGCTGAAATCCAGCAGAATGCGCCGGCGAGGAAATCCACCGAAGCCGCGCTGGCCGGCATGAAGTCCGGCATGGACGCCTTGAATCGAAGGCATGATGAAACGGACAAGGCCTTGGCATCCATCGTCCGGGCGCTGCCGTCTATCCAAAACGAATTGAAGGAATTTCGTGAGGCTGTCAAGAACGAGGCGCGGCAACGGACTGCGGAGCGTGAAGCGGGAAAAGCCGCGCTTTCGGAAGTGATGTCGAGATTGGACGGTCTGCAACAAGGCCTTGACGGACATAAAGAGATCGTTTCCGAAACGTTGTCGGAAGCCATGTCAACGCTGAGGGATCTCCGAAAGCGCGTTTCTGCTTGCGAGGACGCTCTTTCCCGGATTCATCGAAAAGAAGGGGTTGAATCCGCGACTGAGACGGAAACAGCGTCGGGGGATGCCAGCCGTGAAGCAGCCCGGTTTGATGAAATGCGGCATGCCCGGTCCCCACACGCCATGGACAAGCGGGAGGCGCAGCGGCTTCACGCCGAAGCGGGGGAGGCGTATCTCAAGGGCGATTATGCCGGCGCATTGGGTATTTTGGATGCCATAAATGCCGCATTTCCGAACAACCGCAGCATTCTCTACAATCGCGCGGAATGCCTGATTTCCTTGAAACGAAACGACGAGGCGCGGGAACTCTGCGACTACCTTGCCAATGTTCTCGATCATGCGCCGGCCCGCGAACTGCGTGACACGATAAAAGACTGATCGTTTCCCAACGAAACGCGGAGAGAAAGATGGAAAAGCAAATGCGACTGAAAAACCATGTGGGCATTTTATTTTGGAATGCCGCCGTGCTGGCGTGTTTCTTGTCCTGCGCGGCCGCTTTCGGGGAATATGCCGGAAAACCATACACGGACGGCGATGTCTTTGCGGACACGTGGGTGGCGACCGACGCCTTGGGACGCACTCAGCCGGATTTGGAAAAGACCGGACCGGTCAAGTCCGGAAAATGGGTAGGCATTTTCTATTGGACGTGGCATGTGCCGCATGCGGGCGGTCCGAACGACAATACAAAGATTATTGCCGCGGCCGGTGAATCGGATCGCATCGAATGGCCGAACAACGGCGCGCCGCATCATTGGGGAGAACCGGAACTCGGTTATTACCGGATGACGGATCCCTTCGTGATTCGAAAGCACGCCAGCATGCTTGCCGACGCCGGGGTGGATGTGATTTTGTTCGACACGACAAATCCCCCCTTTACTTGGAAAGACGAATACGAGGCCCTGTGCCGGGAGTACACGGCCATGCGTCAACAAGGCGTTCGCACGCCGGCCATTGGATTCATCACTCCGTTCTGGGATCCGACCGCCGTGGTCGAGCGGCTTTGGCAGGATCTCTACCAGCCCGGCTTGTGGCGGGATCTTTGGTTCTTATGGGATGGAAAGCCGCTCTTGCTGGCCAATCGGGACTTTATCAAGGATTCGGCGGTCTTGGAATTTTTTACGTTCCGGAGGCCCATGCCGGATTATTGGGATGGACCGAGTGGTCCGGACCAGTGGAGTTGGCTCGAGGTGTATCCGCAACATGTCTTTAGGAACAGCAAGGGAGAAGCGGAGCAAATCAGCGTGGGGGTGGCCCAGAACGCCCTTCCGAAGACGCCCGGACCCGCCCCGATGAGCCACAAGGCCGGCGCCATGGGACGCAGTTGGCATGGGGGGGCAAAGGATCCGGGCAAGGACGCCGTGAACCATGGGTTGAACTTCGAGGAACAGTGGACACGGGCGCTGGAAGTGAATCCGGCCTTTGTATTCGTGACCGGCTGGAATGAATGGATTGCCGGTCGGTACACGGAGTGGAGCAAATACACCGATGCCGATTGTTACTACCGCGGCGGCCTGTTCGTGGATCAGTACACGCAGGAATACAGCCGGGACTGTGAGCCGATGCGCGGAGGCCACACCGACAATTACTATTACCAACTGGCAAGTTGGATACGAAAATTCAAGGGTGTACGTGCGCGTCCTTTGTCGCCGGGTCCCTCGAAAATCTCAATAGACGGATCCTTCGAGGACTGGACGAATGTCACGCCTGAATTTCGGGACACGATAGGCGATGTGACGCATCGTGATCATCCGGGTTACGGAAACGTGCCGTATAGAAACGATACCGGACGAAACGATTTTGTCATCGCGAAAGCCGCCCATGATACGGATACCCTTTATTTTTACGTCCAGACAATGGCATCCATTACTCCCTGCACGGATCCAAATTGGATGTTGTTGCTTCTCGATTCCGACTGTGATGCACGGACCGGCTGGCTGGGCTACGATTATGTCGTAAATTTGGAGGTGCGAGGAGAAAAGGAGACCACCGTAAAAAGGTGGAACGATGGAACGTGGAAGACGTCCGGCACGGCCAGTTACCGCGTGGACGGCAACGGTATGGAGATAGGAGTGAAGCGATCGTTGTTGGGTTTGGAATCCGGAAAACCGACTTTTGATTTTCACTGGGCGGATAACATCCAAGGATTCGGGGATGTGTCCGAATTGGGCGTCAACGGAGACAGCGCACCCAATCGCCGCTGGAATTATCGCTACGAGGTGGCGTCGTAGGATGGCCGCTTTTCGGGGAGTTATTGCGCGAAACTCAGTCCATCCAGGAAACGACACCCGTCTCGATGTCGTACATGGCGCCGACAATTTTGACGTTGCCGCGGTCCACGGCCTCGCGCACGATTGAACTGCCGGCAATCAACCGGGCCATTGTCCCACGCACGTTGGCGCGCGCCACGGCTTCGACAAGATCCTTGCTTTGGTGTTGCGGTGTTTCCCGCCTGACCACGTCGGCTGATTCCCCAATGCTAGCGACCAGTCGGGCCAGAGCCCCCTGGAGGTGATTCTGCTCGACCACCGCCGTTACCGCCCCGCATTTCGTGTGACCTAGGACGAGGCAGAGCGTTGTATGAAGATGGCCCACGCCGTACTCGATGGCTCCGATCTCATCATCGTTGCATACGTTGCCCGGCACGCGGATGACGAATAGATCGCCGATGCCCTGATCAAAAAGAAGTTCGACGGGCACGCGTGAATCGGAGCAACTCAATACCGTGGCAAGCGGGCGTTGTCCACCTTCGGCCGTTTCGCGGCGGCGATCCTTGTCTGCGCGTAGATGTGTTCGCCGGTCTTCCGCAAAACGGGCGTTGCCCGCTTTCAAGAAAGCGATTACGTCTTCCGGAGTCAGCATGCCGGATGCTGCCTCACGCCCTGCCATAAAATTCTCCTGTGCCTTGCCCATTCCGTTACTCTTTCAGCCCTATGATTTCGAAGGCGTTTACGGGATTCGCCTTGCCTTCAAGCGCGACACTGCCGATGGCGCGCGATTCCACACGATCCTTGATCAATTCGTGGGTTGAACCGCCAACGATAATTTGTCCAGGCTTGGCCAAGTCACACAAGCGGCGCGCGGTGTTGACATGATCCCCGACGACCGTGAACTCCATGCGCATGGGGGATCCTATATAGCCCGCGATGACCTCGCCGGAGTTGATCCCGATGCCAAGATGGAAAATCGGGCGGCCGTCCGCGGCGCGTTGTTCGTTGAGTTTGGCGTTTTGTTGCTGGATGGCGATGGCCGCGCGAACGGCGCGACCGGCATCGTCATCGGTGGAAAGCGGCGCGCCGAACACCGCCATGATTTCATCGCCAATATACTTGTCAAGGGTTCCCTGGTGCGTAAAAACGATTTCGGTCATCGCGGTGAAATGCTCGTTGAGCAGATCCACCATGAGGCGCGCTGGTATGCGTTCGGCGATGGGCGTGAATCCCCGGATGTCGCAAAAGAGCGTGGTGACCATGCGTTTTTGCCCGCCGAGTTCGAGCACCGAATCCTCTTTCATGATTTCGTCAACGATGGCGGGCGAAAGAAATCGGCTGAGATTGGATCGTTTTTTCTCGGCGGCCAGCATGCGTTCGTACAGGCGCACATTATCAATCGCCATGGCGAGTTGGGTGGCCAGCGAAACAAAGAGTTCGAGGTCTTCCTCGTTGAAGGTTACATTGGGCTTGCGCGAATCCACGTAAATAGAACCGAGTATGCGATCCTCGATGCGCAACGGGACGGCCATCGCGCTGGTGATGCGCTGCCTGATGATGCTCTCGCGCATACCGAACTCGGAGTCGTCTATTGAACTGCCCATCAGCACGGGCACGCCGTCTATGGCGGATGTCCCCGCGATGCCCATGCTCGGCGAACTGGCCGCCAGTTCCTGGCCCATCTCGCGCGCAACGCTTACCCGAAGGCGTTTGGCCGTTTCGTCGTGCAACAGAATAAAGCCGCGATCCGCGCCCATCACCTCGATGGCCGTGTCAAGCACGTCGGACAAGCGTTTGGACAAGTCGAAATCGGATGCGATCAATTTGCTGGCGCGGTACAAGGCGGACAACCGCCGGTACGCGCGGCCCATCGTAATCAAATCGTCCGGCGTGGGCAGGACGGCGCCGGCCAACGTGGCCTCGGGCAACGGCGTCCGGCCGCTCTCCGCAATCAGCGTTAGATTGTTGCCGGCCCGGTCGAGTTCCGCGCGGATTTTGTTCACGTCATTGATGAGTTTCGACTCGGTCAGGCCGGACGAAGAAGCGCTTCCGAACATGGTGTCGTCGCGGTACACGAGCCGGCATTTTCCGCCGAACCAGATTTCGTCCATGTGCGACAAGACCCGTTCGACAATGCGCTGCCGGTTGACATAGGTGCCGTTGAGGCTGTTCAAATCGCGGAGCAGCATTTTGGCGCCGTGCCGGCGCAACACGGCGTGGTGGCGCGAAACCTCGTCCGCCACAAGAACGACATCGTTGTCTTCGGCCCGGCCAAAACGCGTTTCATCGCCCGACAACGGAATGGTCATGGGCGGCATATTCGGCTGCTCAACAATCACCTGCGGCATGCGTTTTCGCTCCTGGCAATTATCATAACAGGGCGATCATATGGCTTCAATGCCGCGGATATTCGTTTTTCTCCATTGGCTTCGATGTGTTAGCATTTCCACATGCCGCAACAACATCTTCGACACCGATACCGCCGGATGCTTCTGGACCCGGACATGATGGGGTTCGGGTCGGCCGCGTTTTTCGGCACACTTGCAATGGCGTTGGGATTTTGGCGCCAACTGGACGGCTTTACCGTGGCCGTTCGCGTGGGGCTGACCGCGCTGGTGGCGTATGCCGCGACATTTCTTTGCGCGCGTTATCTTCGCGGCGTCGGTGATCGTTTGGCGCGCGAGGAACAACGGCGCTTGGAGGAAGAGCGCCGCGCCCGTGCCGCGGAAGCCGCCCGGGAAAAAGGAGAAGAAGCGTGAAAAAAACGGTTACAGGATGCTTATGGGCCGGCTTGTTGGCGGCTACGATGTTTGCTTGGGGTCAGGCGCCGGATCTTCAGAACCTGGATTTGGTGCTTCGATCGGTGCCGGACGGCCCCATCGCCAAAGTCAACGGCCAAAACATCCCGAAAGAAGAATTTATTACCCTGTATCAAACTGAACTATTGGCCGTGACCAGCCGGCTTGGTTCCAAAAATGTGGATGATCGCCTGCGCATGGAAACGGCGCTGCACAGTCTTCGCACGCTGCTTCAGCACGAGATCCTTTACCAGGAGGCGGTCAAGCGCAAACTGACCGTTTCCGAAAAGGAACTCGATGAACAATGGAAAGAAGCCATGACCCGGCTGGAAAAAAGCGTCGAAAAGGCGGGGGACAAGGATCTTTCCGAGGAAGATATTTTGAAAAAGGCGGGGAAAACGCGGGAGGAATCGCGGGCTGAACTGCGCAGGTCGTTGCTGGTCCGGAAAATGCGCGATCGAATTATCGCCGAAAAGAAGATAACCGTGAGCGACGCGGACGTGGCCGCGTTTTACGAAAAGAACAAAGAGGAGTTCAAGCAGCCGGAACGGCTCCATGTCGAACAGATTTTCGTTGCGGCCCGAAAGGGACCACGCGATCCGGACGATCCGAAGAAAAAAGAGCAAGCCCGCCAGAAAATCGAGCAGGCCCTCAAACGGGTTCAGGCCGGGGAAAGTTTTGCCGCCGTTGCGAAAGCCATGTCGGATGCGCCGGATGCCTCCAAGGGGGGCGACATGGGCATTCTTCCCGTTACGCAGTTACCGCCCATCTATGTCAAGGCTGCCGCCTCGATGCGTCCGGGCGATGTTAGCGGCATACTGGAAAGTGAATATGGGTTTCATTTCATCCGGCTGGTGGAAATGGTGGCCGCGAGCGACGCGGATCCCGAAAAGGCGTCTTCCTTTATCCGATCGCTGCTCATGGCGCAAGAGGGCGACAAGGCGGTCATCGAGTTTTGCAAACCGACGTTCGATGCGCCCGGCGCGGTGGAAGTCTATCTGCAACTGGAAAAGACCATAGCGACCACACCCGGCCTCGAAGGGCTATTGCTTGACAAAAATCAAAAGGAAGCCGATCCGCAACAAAACAGTAACCGCTCGGCATCCAAACCGTCCGATGCCGCAACAAAGCCCAAATCGCCGGCACAGAAACCCGTCAAGCGCTGAGGGACGGTATCCTTCCGAAGCCATTGGACGTTTGGGATTGAAAGGCCTTATTGCGTTTATGATTGCTGCGGTGGTGTTGCTCATGTCCGCGACCGTGTCCGCCCATGAGGAACCCTATGCATGGCCGCTGGAACTGCCGCGCGCGGTGACGGGCACATTTGGTGAATATCGGGGCGGACGTTTCCACGCGGGGATTGATCTGATGACCGGACAGAATGGACGGCCCGTTCATGCGCCTGCCGACGGATATGTCATGCGCGTGACATGCTCCCCGTGGGGATATGGCCGCGCGCTCTACCTGCAATTGGCCGATGGTCATGTGGCGGTTCTGGGCCATCTCGACGGTTTTGCGCCCGGCATTGCGGAATACGTGCGTGCGGAACAACATGCCCGCGAGCGGTATACCGTCGAATTGACGCCGGATCCCTCGCGCTTTCAGATAAAAAAAGGCGAGCACGTGGCGTTCAGCGGCAGCACGGGCACCGTGGATCCGCATCTCCATTACGAAATCCGCGATGCGGACAACCGGCCCGTGAATCCACGCGGTTGCGGCGTCCAATGGCCCGACGTCACGCCTCCCACCATCCGGGCCGTTCTCGTCGTGCCCGGAACATCAGCCTCGACGGTCAACGGGGATTTTCTTCCGGCGATTCTGAAGGTCCGGCGGACCGATGACGGCAGTTATGTCTGCGGTCCTGTGAAGGCTTCGGGACGTGTTGTTTTTGGACTCGACACCATTGATCCGGCGAACAATGGCAACAGCCGCCTCGGCGTCTACCGCATTGCAACGACCGTTGACGGGGTGGAACTTTTCCGAATTCAGTTCGACCGGTTTTCCTACGACGATCGTCAGAACGAGTGGGTCTCCTATTATCCATTTCTAATGAGTGAAGGCGCCTTTCTGCTGCAATGGCGCTGGCCGGGCAACGTTTGCGATATTTTCCGGCAAACGGAGCGCGACGGGTGGTTCGATGTGCCGGACCGGTCCGTCGAGGTCGTGATGGAATCGTCCGACGTGGACGGCAATGCGGCGGCCGTTCGTTTCCTTCTCGAACCGGATCGTGCCGAAGAAGCGTCTGCCCCCGTCTCCGGCAAGACGGGCAAGGGGAAGATTGACATCGAATGCGTCAACACATGGCTTGTGGTCTCGGCGGTGTTTACGGAGCCGGAACCGGATGCGCCCCGCCTTTTCACGGAAGGGACCCTTGGCGGATCCGGGCAGTCGTTTCGCCGCATTGACGCCAAGCGGTTCCGCGTGGCGATTGCCCCGGACGAAGAGTCGTGCGAAATTGTTGTTCGGGTCGCGCATGAACGCATACCGCCGTTCGAACAGCGCATCCATGTTTTCCGTCGCGGCGATCCGGAACGCGTCATAAGCGCGGGGGAGACGTCCATCGCCGTGAAGCCGGATTCGCCCTATGGCACGATGTATCTGCGCGCATTTCCCGCGAAACAGCACAGTGCTTCGCCTTTGCCCCTCTGCGGCGAGCCGCTTCGCCTCTGGCCCGCGGCCATGCCGGTTGACCGCGCGATCCGGCTGGCTTTTCCAAGTCCGGAAGGCAACAGGATGCCCGGGCGCGTGTCAGTTTATCGCGACACCGGATCGCGATGGTCGTGTTGCAGCGAACCGGGAATCTTCGCGATGGATGCGCGCATGTTGGGCGTTTACGCCCTGATGGAGGACAATAAACCGCCAATACTGGGGACGATTCAAGTGTCGGGAACCGGCAAACGGCCCAAGATCCGTTGTGAAGCACATGAAACCGGCAGCGGAATCGCCGAATGGCGCTTGACCTGTAATGGAAAGTGGCTGCTCAGTGAGTACGATCCGGCCCGAAACGTCATCACATGGGAGCAGGATGAAGACCTGCCGGAAGGGCCAAGGGCATTTTCGCTGCAAATCACCGACAAGGCGGGCAATCAAACGACCGTTTCAGGATCCAGTCCGTCTGAAGAACCGCCCAAGAAAGGCAAAACGGTTCAACCGAAATCCTCAAAACGCCGCGAAACCGGAATAACGAAAAGATAACCGGCTGGTTTCGGAATTATTTCGCCTTGGCCATTACATCGGCAATTTTGACGGGCATGCCGCCTTGGCGCTTGCTTTCATCGGCCGCTTCCATGAAAGCGAACATGTTCGTCGTTTCTTCCGCGGATACGGGCGCCACGCCCGTTTGGAAGAATTTGACCACCTCGACGATCATCGGGGCGTAATCCCCGGAGTTTTCCTGTTCCGCAACGCCCTTTTCGCCGAAAATAATCACTTTGTGGGGTGTGCCGCTGGTGCGGATGCCGTACAAGACGCCGACCCGTCCGTCCTTCCACGTGCCGGTGACGACATCGGTGTCGGGGGTTGTCGTGCGAACGACCGTTTCGCAGCCCGCGCCCATGACGGTGAACAGCGCTTCCGTCGGGTGGACGCCGTACCAGAACAGGTCGGGATGGGTCGCCTCGAGATGACACGGGCCGATGGAAATGCAACTGCGAATGCCCCCGATATCCTTTTTCAGGGTTTCAGTCAGCGATTCATAAAACCGGTAGGACGAAGCGCTGAACACCGGGACGTTCGCTTCCCGTGCAAGGCGGAAAATCTCGATGACGTCGCGCAGCGAACCCGCCATCGGCTTGTCAATGAATAGCGGCTTGCCGGCCTTGATGACCGGCTTGGCCTGCTCAAGGTGTGGGCGCCCGTCCACGCTTTCAAGCATGACCGCATCCACGTGCTTGCACATTTCCTCGATTGAATCATAGATAACAACGTTCCATTTTTCCTGCAATTCTTTCGTGAAACCGTCCACGCGCGAGGCGCTTGCTTCCAGATCCGGACTTCCGCCTTTGAAAGCGGCCACGACCTTCGCGCCGGGCACATGTTGCGGATCGTCCGCGTTATTGAGTAACTTCGCAAACGCCGGCACGTGCGAGGTGTCCAGTCCGATCATGCCCACCCGCAAGTCGCCCGCGCTTGCCGCGAAACTGACCGTGGTCATGCAGAATATCGCCACCCATACCTTGCGCATGTCCAATCTCCTCCTCTTCGACAGCTTATCCAGTCTGTGTTGTATCGCAACTTTTCCGTTCCCGCGACGACAGACCTGCCCGCCTGTCCTGACGCATTCTGAAACCGATGCACCCATTCTGGCAGATCCGAGCCGGAAAAGGAAATCCATTTGCACCGGCCGGTTCAAATTTCGTTACAATAGCGTCCTCAGGGAGTAACAGACGCATGGCGCTTGTGGCGTTGCATTCGACAGAATGGCTCAAGAATACCGGGGACAAGATAGTCCGCGCAGCGGTGCATATCCATCAGCGCGAGGCGCTTCGTCCGGAACAAGATGCAATCCTCGTGTCCAATCGGCAGGGAAGGCTCGAGTCTTTGCTGATTCCCTTTCTTTTTCAAAAGCATTTGAAGCGTTCGGTGGGCGTTTTGGCCGAGGATCGCTTGCTGGTGGGCCGCATCGGCGCGTATTTGCAGTCCCACGCCATCACGCTTTCTCCCCGTCCCGACCGAGACGAGGATATAGTGCCGTCCCTGTTGAACGGAGGGGGATTATGGCTTTCGCTGATGCGGGACACATCCGGAAAGAACGGCACGCCGCACGTGCCCGTGGCGCACACCGAGCCGGCGATGCTGGCATTGCGCGCGGCGTTCTTGCGGCGTCTTGCGATGCGCGAAGGGACTTCGGAAGGCGACGCGGATGCAAAACGACAGACGGTTATCGTACCCGTGAATGTCAGTTATTATCCGCCACACGGCGTAACGGAACTTTTCGTGTGGCTAGGCGCGGCCGTGGCCCGCAAAGGGAACGGGGCGGATTTGGGCGATTTGCCGGTTTCGGGTACGGTTTTGGGGGCCGACGCGGAGATTCATTTGACGCTTGGCCTGCCTATAGATGTGGAATCCTTCATTGGAACGCCGGAATGGAACGAGGTCTTTACGGGCGGCATCCTGCGTTTCGACGCCATGGAATCGGATCCGCAGTCTTTGGTGTCCGAGACGGCGCGCCGGATCAAACGCCGCTACGATGCCGATGTCCATCTGCTGGCCATGTTGCATCCGCTGCATATTCTGGCCGGTCTGCTGCGGAGCGAATGGCGATCCACGTTTACCGATCGCGCGTTCCGCCTCCGCGCGTATCTTTGCGCGATGCGGGCCGAGGCGGAAACCGCTGGGCCTCTTCATGGCGACTACCGCACAACGTTCGATGCCATTATCCGGGGCATTGCATCGCCGCAATACGAAGCCTTCATGGCGGGTTGTGTCGAACGGGGTCTTCTTCGGGTGGAAAACGGGTTGTACCGGCGTGTAAAAGAAGTGCCCGTCTTTGCCGACCAGGCGTTGGCGCCCTATTTCGAGACCATTGATCCCATGCCGGCGATTGTCCGCCTGATGCGTCATGCCGCATGGACTCCCAACGCACTGGTCCGGCGCGAGGTTCGCCTGCTTTTAACCAGTGAGGACCAGCGTTCGTTTGAACGCGACTATGCGGCAACCTACGAGGACGGGGTCACCAAACCCATCGAGGTGGGGCGTCCGTTTCTGCTGCGTCCGTGGCGGCCGGCCAAGGCGGCCATCGTGCTGATTCACGGGTATATGGCCGCGCCGCTTGAATTGCGCGCGATGGCCGAGTTTCTGCGCGGCAAAGGTTATGCCGTTTATGCTGTGCGCATGAAGGGCCACGGCACGTCCCCCGCGGACCTCGCCACGACAACTTGGCACGACTGGTATGCCTCGATCGAACGGGCATGTGCCATCGCCGCCACCCTCAGCGACCGGGTCGTGGTCGGCGGGTTTTCAATGGGCGCCGGCATGGCGCTCCTGACCGCCGCGCGACGCCCGGAAACCACAAGCGCCGTGTTTGCCATTGACGCGCCCCTGCATCTGCGCAATTCATCCGCAAAATACGCCCCTTCCATCGTGAAGATGAATGCGTGGATGAAACGGTTTCATTGGAACCGGTTCCGTTGGGAATATGTCGAGAATCACCCCGAAAACCGGCACATCAACTACACCACCAATCCGGTCGCCACCGTTGCCGAACTCACCACAGCCATGAACATCATGGCGGATTCGCTGAAAAAAATTTCTTCACCCGCTCTCGTTATTCAGGGATCGCGCGATCCCATCGTCCATCCCGATAGCGGCCCTGCCGTCTTCGACAAAATCGGCACGACCCGAAAGACGCTGTACATCCTCGAACGCGACCGTCACGGCATCGTCAATGGCGAAGGAAGCCGCGAGGTCTTCGAGCACGTTGCGTTGTTCCTGTCGCAGGCCCTGCGCAAAGAATAAGTATTCAAATGACGGTCAAAAAAACACAGGCGCAACGTCGCCATGTTGAAAAGAAAGATCAAACACGTCGCGGGATTCAATCGTCTTTGCGTTGAGTTTTTGTGAAGTAATTCGGGCAAGGATGATGTGCTCAATTTATTCAGAAGTATTGATTTTCACCGCGCCTGTTGTTGCGACTTGCGCCTTTCAGGACAGGACCGTATCATAAGAATCAATTTATCGTTCAACACGGGAATCCGTATGCATGAAACAAGTACTTGTGCGCGGCGGCAAGGTCGAGGTGCATGAACTACCGGTTCCGACGGCGCCGGCAGGTTCGGCGCTGGTGCGCGTCCATTGTTCGATGATCAGTTCCGGCACGGAATCGTCGTTCGTGTCCGAAGGCGGCGTCGCATCCTACGCGATGAAGAAGGCCAAGGATCCGCTCAATATCGAGAAGGTCAAACGCAAACTTGCGACGATTGGCTTGAAAGGCACTCTGGACATCGTCCGCAACAAACTGTTCGAGTTCCAGACGCCGGGTTACAGCGCCGCGGGCACGATCATCGAGTGCGGTGACGGCCTCCAGGGTTATCGCTCGGGCGACCGTGTCGCATGCGCGGGTGTCGGCCATGCCAGCCACGCCGAGTATGACGTGGTTCCGCAACAACTCCTGACGCCGATTCCCGATGGTGTGAGTTTCGAGGAAGCGGCGTTCGTCGCCATTGGCGCCATCGCGATGCAGGGCGTGCGACAGGCCGCGCCGACCTTGGGCGAAACCATCGTCGTCATGGGACTGGGGCTCGTCGGCCAGATTACGGTCCAGATTGCGCGAGCCGCCGGCTGCCACGTCATCGGTTCCGATCCGGTCGCCGCGCGCCGCGAGCTCGCGATCCGGTTCGGCGCGGATGCCGCCTGCGCGCCCGGCGAACTGAGCGCCGTTGCCGACGAGTGGACGGCGGGCTATGGCGCGGATGCGGTTATCATTTGCGCGGCGTCGAAGGACAGCGTCGTGACCCAGTCCGCCTTGGATCTTTGCCGACAGAAAGGGCGCGTGATTGTGGTCGGCGCGGTCGGCATGCAGCTTATCCGCGAACCGATGTACATGAAGGAACTCGACTTTCGGCTTTCTTGCTCGTACGGGCCGGGCCGCTACGACACCGGTTACGAGGAGAAAGGCCTGGACTATCCCATCGGCTACGTCCGCTGGACCGAGGGCCGCAACATGGCCGAGTTCTTGCGCATGATCGCGGACAAACGGGTGGACGTAAAGCCCCTCATTTCCGTTGTCAAACCCATCGCGGAGGCCGCGGAGGCCTACAAGGCCATTCTCGACAAGGATTCGAACACCATCGCCGCGCTGATTGCGTACGGTGGCGAACAGGAACAAACCGGGCCCCCGCCGGAACGGCGTCTGCTCGTAAAACCGAAAAATCCGGTCACGAAACAGGTCGGCGTGGCGGTGATCGGCGCGGGCGGATTTGCGAGCGCGTTTCATCTGCCGAATACGGCGAAGATGCCCGAAGCACGGCTCGAAGCCGTCGTGGACGTGGCCGGCGCGAAGGCGAAACAGGCCGCCGAAAAGTACGGCGCGCGCTATTGCACGACGGATTACCGCGAAGTCCTTGCCGACGACCGCGTACAGGCGGTCATTGTCGCGACGCGGCACAACATGCACAAGCCGCTGGCGATTGCCGCCGCCGAGGCCGGCAAGCATGTCTTCGTCGAGAAGCCGCTCGCGATTACGGTGTCCGACTGCGAGGAAGTCTGCGCCGCGGTCGAAAAGGCCGGTGTGCTGCTCAGCGTCGGGTTCAACCGCCGCTTTTCGAAATTCAGCCAACGGGCCAAGGCCCTGCTGCCACGCATGCACGGTCCGAAGATGATCCTGTACCGATGCAATGCGGGCGCGCTGCCCGTTGGCCATTGGGCGACCGATCCCATCGAGGGCGGCGGGCGCATCGTCGGCGAAGGCGTGCATTTCTTCGATTTCTGCTGCTGGCTGCTCGACCAAGACCCGATAGATATCCGCGCCGACCGCATTGATGCGAATACGCAGGCGATTATTCCTTCGGACAATCTCAGCGTCACGATGCGATTCCCGGACGGATCGCTCGCAACCGTCGTCTACTGCGCCATCGGGCATCCGTCCATTTCCAAGGAATACATCGAAATCGCGGGCGGAAACGCCATCATCGTGATAGACAATTTCATGGGCATTCGCTTCGGCGGTCTGCCCGAAAAGGCCGCGCATCAGAAAATCGAGCATAAGGGCCAATACGAGCTGCTCGAGAATTTCATCAAGGCCATTCGCGGTGAAGGGGAACTCAGCGTAACCGCCCGCCACGGCCTTCGCGCCACTTGGATTGCGCAGGAAGCCCTGCGCAAGTGCCACAATCCCTGAGAAGGATGAAGGATGAAGGATGACTCCACAGCCTGCAGTCCGCAATCCGCAATCCGCAATTCACACGAGTGGATCGCTCAACTCGAACGATATATTGACGCGCATGACGGGTGCGGTTTCGATCCGTTCGACATAAAGCAGCACCGGCTCGTTCGCGCCGCCCAACCGTATCCGCTGTTGCGCAAGGCCACGTCGCTGTTTAGCGACGCGCTCCCAAACGCGAGCCGCTCCATGCTCCGCATACAGCCGCAACGCAATCCGAAAACTTTTGCCTTGGCGGCGCTGGGTCGTCTGCGGCGATTCGAGGCCACGGGTGGCAGCGCGCATCTCGACCGCGCGCGGTATTTCCTGCAATGGTTGATCCAACATGCCGAGCCGGGTTACGCCGGCCTGGCGTGGGGATATCCGTTCGACGTGCATGCCAAGGGTCTTGATACGCCGCGCGGCACGCCGATTGCCGTCGTCGCGGCCATTGCGGGCGAGGCGTTCGCCCTGGCCTTCCGCATAACAGGCGATGCGGTTTATCGCGAAGCGGTCGCGAGCATCGCCGACCATCTGCTTCACGACATTCCGCGCATGCCGCAGAACGACGGCACGATCTGTTTCGCCTACACGCCCGGCGATCGCCGCCGCGTACACAATGCCAACCTCCACGTCGCCGCCCATCTTGTTCGGACCCATGCGCTGACAGGCGCGGATCGTTTCCTCGATCCTGTCGTGCCGGCCTTGCGTTTCACCCTCGAACGCCAGCGACCGGATGGTTCATGGCCGTATGGAGAATATGAACCTTCGGAACCGTTCGAGGAGAGTCTGCTGCGTCTTGTGGACCATTACCACACCGGGTTCGTCCTCCGGTCGCTGTACGAAATTCTTGGGATTGTCGAGGGGGGGCTGGATCTTCCACTTCGCGATAAACTCGCGGGAGCACTGGAATCCGGATACGCTTACTATCGCGATCGCCTGTTTGCTCCGGATGGCGCGCCAATCAATGGACACGGACGTTATCCCGTTGACATCCATGCCTGCGCCGAAAGCATTTTGTGTCCCGCCATGCTTTCCAAGCGCTTTCCCGATGCCCGCGAACGGGCTGTCCGAAGTCTCGAATGGGCTTACTCGCATATGCGCAATACGCGCGATGGGACCACCTATTACCGCAAATACCCCTTCTTCACATCCCGTTTGGTCTGCATGCGCTGGGGAGTTGCGTGGATGTACAGGGCATTGGCGGAAGTGTTGGCCATGGCCTAATCCGCCATCCGGCGCCATGCACGGGAATGAACATTTCAGCGCAATTGCCGCAACGAATGAACACGGTATGCCGTGTCCCGCATACATTCGACAAGCCGTTCGTCCGCTGTAATCAGCGGAGCCTCCACTGCGACGGCGGCCGCCACATAGCATGCGTCATATACCGAAATGGAATGTCCAATGGCGATATTGAGCGCTTCGGGAAGGAGCATTTCGGTGGAAATGGCCATGAGATCGAGCCGCCGGAGTAGCGTCATGATGCGCCGGGCGTCCTTGGCGGAATATCCAAAGCGCACCACATATTTCCAGAGAACGTTTGCACATTCCACAAAGAACAGATCCGGCACGTATCGCCGGGTGTTTTCATCGGCGCCCTCTTTGGAAAGAAGCGACTCCACCCTATCGGAGAGGGATTCCTTGACACACAGTTTGATGCCCACGCTTGCGTCTATCACGCACCGAGAAGGCGGAATCATCGCGAGCGGTCTTCCCGAAGCAGCGTGAGACTGTCGGGCGTCCCCGCGCTCGGAACAAAACGCCTGCGGCGCATTCCGGCCAGAACCCGCTTCTGACCGGATCTCCGTTCTCGCTGCTCAACGGCGTCCGCCAACAAACGGACGACCTCCGCGCTCAAGGACTGGTTTTCGGCTGCCGCGATTTGATGGAGTCGCGCATGCAAGTCCTCTGAAACGTTCCGCACATGCAATGTGGCCATCGGTTTGTCTCCTGCCTCTTTAGTGTTCAAATATATTATACAAATTGTGGTTGCACTGTGCAACCATGCAATGGACGATCCCTGGATCTGGAAACCCGAATGAACGGAGTTCAGTCTTATGTGCGGAAAGAAATTCGCGGCGGTTTTTCGCGCGAAGCGTCTATCGTGTATGATTGCTTCTTTCCAGATAAGTTGAGGCCGAAGTAAATGTCGGCCATGGCAGTAGTACAGAGGAGGTTGCCCCGTGTTTTCAGAAGATTCGTTTATCCGCCGCCACAAAATAATCACTGCGCTGGGTATCGTGGTCGTGTTGATCGTCCTGTTTTTCGGTTCGCGCATGATCGGTCCGCACCGTTTCTACAAGGTGGACTTTATCAAAGTAAACGCGGACCAACCGGCGGGCGTCCTGCAGGTGGGCGTCGCCAAGCGCGACATCACGCCGGACCTGGCCCAATACGACACGTATGACGACGTGGACAACGACAACAAGTACAAGCCGAAAGAAGGCTGGATGAGCAAGATCAAGATGGTGGCCGGCAACGACACCTATAACGACCGCAATCACAACGGCAAGTTCGATCCGGTGTGGATCGCCGGGTTCGGCAGCAACCGTCCCGCGAAGGGTGTCCACGATCCCATCTGGGCGCGCGCCATCGCATTTCGCAACAACGGTGTGACCATTGCCATGGTGACCCTGGACGCCATCGGTATTTTCCATGATAAATTCATTGACATGCGGAAGATGATCGATCCGAACCTCAAGATCGATCACGTGATTTTTTCGAGTCTCCACAACCACGAGACGCCGGATACCATGGGCAACTGGAGCGGGCCGATCCCGACGCCGTGGGCGTTCGACCACAAGAACATGGACCGGATCAAGAAGGCCTGCAAGGAGGCGGTCGAGGAGGCGGTGCGCGGTCTTCAGCCGGCCGACATGTACATCGTGCCGATTACCCTGGAGAAGCCGGAGGATTTCGTTGACGATTCACGCAAGCCCATCGTCATAGACAAGACCATCTGTTGTGCTCGTTTTACCAAGCACGGCGCCGATGAAACCATCGCGACCATGGTTTCTTGGGGCAATCATCCCGAAACGCTCGGCGGCAGCAATCCGCTGATCACGTCGGATTTCTGCGGATATTGGCGCGATGGCGTCGAAAATGGCGTTTCCAATCCGGGCGGCGTCGAGGGACTCGGCGGCATGTGCCTGTATTTCCAGGGGATGGTCGGGGGATTGATGACGCAGTTGCACACGACGGTGCCGCACCGCAATGGCGTGGACACGTATCGCGAGGATTCATGGGAAAAGGCGCAGGCGCTTGGCGAGAATCTCGCCATTCTCACGGTGAAGGGCCTGCGGGGGCCGAATGTGATCAAGTGCGAAAATCCGCGCGTCGGCATTGCGGCAAAGACGTTTTACGCGCCGATGTCCGGCCTGTTCAAGTATGCGATCCTGCTGGGTCTGATTCATCCCGGCGTTTTTTTGACGTCCGAGGGCATCTGTGCGCGGTCTGAAGTCAATTTCGCGCGCGTGGGCGATCTCGATATGTTGACGGTTCCCGGCGAACTGTATGTCGAGATCGGCGAAGGTGGCGTCGAGGCGCCGGCCGGCCAAGATTTTCCGATTGCCCCGGTCGAGGTGCCGCCCCTGCGCCAGGAAATGGACGGCAAGGTCAAAATGGTTATTGGCCTTGCCAACGATGAAATCGGCTATATCATTCCCAAGAGCCAATGGGATACGAAGCCGCCATTTGCCTATGGGACGAAAAAGGGCCAGTACGGCGAGGTCAACAGCGGCGGCCCGGACGTGGCCCCGGCCGTTCACCGGAATTCGATAGATTTGATCCGCCGCATGAAGGAAGCATGGCCAAAATAACCGTTACGGTTGGGAAGGCTATGGCCTGACGTCGGTCTTGCAGCGGATTCGCAATACTTTGTACAGGTTCAGTTGTGGGATATGGGCCCGTGTGCGCAATCCGCTTTTTGTGAAGGCGATGTTTTCCGGCGGGGCATCCGGTGCAATTGTTTCGGCGGATATGGCTCGCCAACCTTGGGGAAGCGGGACATCAATGGTGATGTCGTGGACAGGAACCGGCGGGCCGGATTTGGCCAATCCATGGATCGGCAGGTTGTAATTCAAAAGGTGAAGCACGAGGGAGCCGCCGGCGGCGTCCTGTTTCACAAAAGCGCTCACTTGGACGGTGCGGGGCGTTTCTGGGCCGGCGACAGTCAAGTCAGTCTTTGCCAATGGGGCAATTAGTTCGAGAAGCGGACTCGATTCTTTCACAATGGCGGGAGCGTCCATCGCGTGCCGCATGACAATTTCGATATCGTTTGCTTCCTCTTCGCCGAGGTCGTAGAGGTTGAACGGGGAAGGGGGGACGTGGGCGTCCAAGTCATCGATCGAAAGGAAAGCCCCTTTCTTTACGTGCCGGACGAAGGATGAGCCTTCCGTGTTTGCGGAATCCGTCCATCGCACAAACGGACTGCGTGCGCGCCGCCGTCCCAACTCGTCGAATGTGCCGCAATCGCCCATCGCGACCAATACGCCACCTTCTTCAACATATTCGCGAAGCGCTTCGAGCTCCCGGTTGTTCAGGTGAGTCAGAAAAGGCAAGATGACGGCTTTGTAACCGCGCAATTTCCAGGGTTTCAAACCACCGTCCACAATGAAATCGAAAAGGACGTGGTGTCGGGCGAGGTGATCGCGGAGACGATAGATGGCATGCAAGTGGGCGAGGTTCCCCCAGTACAACTCGTCGCGGAAATAACAGACGCCGTCCTGCGACCACGGCTCGTATCCTTCGAAGAAATCCCGGTTGTCCCGCCAGAACGCGCGATACCGGTTTCGCGCTTCGGGACTTTCGTAGCCGCCTTGGATGAGCGCGCCGCCACCGCCCGCGCCCGCTTCGGCCATGGCAAGCGAGACGCCGTCGGAATCGCGCGCATGGTACAACAGCATACCGCCGCGAACACGGTTTGCGAATGCGAGCTTGTATTGCAGCGTGCAGTCGGAAATCGTGCCTGCTCCGAAGAGGCCCGGCTGCTGCATCTCCTCGAACATCAGCCAATCGCATACCGTCGCCCATCGCCCGACATCTTGGCCGTTGCCGATGCGCTGGCGGACGCCCGCGATATGCGCCATCGGCGAGAGGTTCGGCAGCAGCATGAATCCCGGATGAATCGCCGCGCCCTCGTTCTTCAGCATCGTGAACAGCCGCGCGAAACTCCACGCGCGGAAGCGGCACGTTTCCACCGCCAACAGGTCTTTGCCGTTCTCGTTTAGTCGTACCGACTTTGGCGAATCGAAGCCAAACAATTTATTGACTTCTTCGGCGGAGTAGCGCTCGCGCAGGTACTTCCAGAATAGACTTCGGCAACATGCGTGCGGACAGCGGAACGAATTCACGTCCACGAAGACCCCGTCGTAACCACATTGCGCGACGAGCCGAACGATGGCCCGCAGATAGCGCTGCCAGTCGGGATGGTTGATACACGGTTCGTAGACAAACATGTCGTTGCGCTCGAAGGGCCGGCGCTCGTCGCTCTGCATCCATTCGATCGGGTCCGTTTCGGGCTTCTTTCCGAATCCGAACCGTTTATAGTCCGCCCAGTGGTCGTAGAACGTCCAGAATCCCGTGCGTTTCTCATGGTCGCCGAAAAGGAATACGTCGCAGATGTAGGGAATCACCGTCCGCGCGCCTGCGCGATGAAGCGTGTCCACATATTCGCGCAGCCGAGCGATTTCCACGTCGCATTCATCGGGAGACATCAGATCATAAGATGCGGGGAATGATCCAAAGCCCCGGCACGGCCCCAAGTGGCTCTTGAACGCGAGGTCGTGCCCCACGTGCAGGATGTCCGGCGGCGCTTCGGCGATGGTCTCGAGGTACTGCGGATTGCCCACATGGGTCGCCGCGTAGTCAATCAAATACACCTGCGGCAATGCCGTTTTAAAGGAGACGTCTGGTGCGGATGCGGCTGATGTGTATACGGCAAGGAGAATCACGATCATAGTCCGCTGCCCTCCTTCCCAAGAAAATGTGACATGGCCGATGATCACACATCTTGCCGATCGAATACCGTTTTATTTCACGTTCCAAGCATATCGAAAGAGAAAAACAAATGAAAATTGAACGTGAAGGCTTGGGATTAGGTCGTTCCGCCGACGGTCAATTCTCGTATGCGGATGGTGGGCTGGCCGCTGGTGACGGGCGCGCCCTGGCCGTCCTTGCCGCAGGTGCCGACGACGAAACCCAAATCGTCGCAGACGGCGTCAATATTCAGCAATACGTCCGGCCCGTTGCCGATAAGGGATGCGCCGCGGACGGGTTCGGCAAGTTGGCCGTTGCGAATGAGGTAGCCTTCGCTGACCTCGAACACAAAATCGCCGTTTAGGGGATTGACCTGTCCGCCGCCCATCTTGCGGACATAAAGGCCCTGCGGCGTTGACGCCAGGAGATCTGCGGGATTGGCCTTGCCGGGCGCGATGAACGTGTTGGTCATGCGGGGGATCGGCTTGTCCTGGAAGGATTCGCGGCGGCCGTTGCCGGTGGGAGTCATGCCGAGTTTGCGCGCGGTGCGCAGGTCGTTCAAGAATCGGACAAGCCGTCCGTTTTCGATGAGGATGGTTCGCTGTGCGGGCGTCCCTTCACTGTCAACGGGGCACGAGCCCCGCAGACCGGGTAGAGTGCCGTCGTCCATGACGGTAACTTCCGGGACCGCGATCATGTCGCCAAGTCGTCCGCAATACTTCGACATGTTTTTTTCGATATGATCCGCTTCAAGTCCGTGCCCGACGGCTTCATGAATCATGGTCCCGCCGGCTTCGCCCGCGATGACGACGGGCATGCGGCCGGCGGGCGCGGGTGAGGCGTCCAGCATGAGGCAGGCCTGGCGCGCGGCCTTCAGGGCCACGGATTCGGGCGGTGCATTGTCGAACAATTCAAAGCCGGACGTTCCGCCGACGGCATGATAGCCGGTCTGGATAACGCCGTCCCGGGCCGCGACGGCGTGTATCATGAGCATGATCTGGGGGCGCACCAATTCGACGTGGCGTCCCTCCGAATTGGCGATTATCGCGTGGCGCGTCGAATCGGTATAGGTGGCCGCGACCTGAACCATGCGCGAATCGTGTTTACGGGCCGCGCGGCCGGCTTCGGCCAGCAGGCGCGCCTTCTCCCGCGTCGAAACGGCCTGTGCGGGTTTTGCCACGGGCATCTCGAAACGATCTGGCCGATAATCGAACGAATACGATGCCCGCGGTTCCGAAACCGCACCCGCGACGGTATCCGCCGCGGCCAGCAATCCTTCGAGCGAAACGTCGTTCGTATGGGCGTAACACGTACGGTCGCCGGTCAGAACGCGGATACCGGCGCCGATATCCGTGCCGCTGTTGATCCGTTCGATTTTGCCGTCCTCGAAACGGATTGACGTCGCGGACGTTTCCTCGAAATAGATTTCAGCGAACGCGCCGCCGTGGGCCAGCGCACGCATCAGCACCGCTTCCGCATCTCGAATCAAATCAATCACGGCACACCTCGTTGTCGAATGGAAGCGTTATTCTGGCATGAAGAAGCGCCGTGTTCAATCAATCCGAATTCGCCTGCCGGACAAGTACGCGGAGGCAAGGGGGGCGAAGGAGTGCTTGGCCATGGATTTGGCGAGACGGCGCGCCCCCGGATTGACTTTTTCTCCGGCGGCCATTCGGACAATATCGAGCAGATGGTAGATCGGAACAGCGGGTTTTACCGACGGGATAAGACCCGCAATCGCGAAAATCCAGTCGCATCCCGCGCAATCGTCAACGATAAAGTCGGCGCCGGTTTTTTGCAGTTCGCGGAGGCGTTTGATGGCCGTGTCCGCGATGTGGCAGAGGGAAAAGCGCGCGGCCGCCACGCCCATTCCGCAGCACAGGGCCCGTTCCCGGCAGTGCTCCGGTTCGATGGCTTCGACCCCGCAGGCCGCGAGCAACTTGCGTGTGAGATCCAGGAAATGGGAGCCGGAAGCCTTCGGCCAGCAACTGTCGTGGACCGCCGCCCGCTTGCCAAGCGGCGAGAGCGGCAGTTTCCCCGAAGCGATTCGTTCGTCAATCCAGTCGAGCAGCGACACAATCTCGACATCGAGCGGGATGCCAAACACTTCCGGGTAAACATGCCGGAATAGATGATAGCCCGCCATGCACGGCACGAGAACGCGTTCGAGACGCATTTGCCCGATGGTTTGCCGGACGTTTTCCGCCGCCTTGCGCGCGGCGTCCCAGCAACCCATGCGATAGAGCGGTTCGCCGCAGCACAAGTCGAGCGAGCCGAAAACGGGGATGCCCGCGAAAATGGGGGAGGCCAATCGGCGCGGCTGGAGCATCATGTTGCATCCCGCATAGATGGCCGTGCCGGCGTCCCGCGGTTCGCGTACGTTTTGCTCCCATTGTGCGACGATGGCGCGTTCATCTGGCGGCAGGGATTCGAGACTTTTCGTAATCATGGAGGGGCGCTGGTAGGGGAGTACCCATCGTGCACGCACGGGCAGACCCTCGCGTTTGTAGCGATCCTGCCATGCCAGCATGATGCGCGTGTGCGGGTTGGCGCCGAGCGGACACAGAATGTTGCACGCCATACAGCCGGTGCAGCGTTCGGCTGCTTCCGACCAGCCGGCTTCAAGCAGTTTGCGGAATTCGGCTTGCGCCCGCTCGATGGGCCATTCGAGAACCGGACACTGCGCAAGGCAAATGCCGCAAAGATTGCACCGTTCCTCGAGAAAACGGTCCGCGAAAGGGAAAGCCGTTTCAACCATGCGTTGTCCTCCCGGCCGCCTTGGATTCGGCCGTCCGTGGTCCTGCCGGCGTCAAGATATCAAAAGAGCGCCGGTAAAAACAGTTGCGCGGATGGCCGTTTCATGGTAAGTTACAATTGACAGTGTAGGGCAGTTAGGGGCAGGGCGGCCAGCGACTGGCCATTGTGGAAAGGATGCTCCATGCGTTTCGTGATGGTAGTGCTTGCGGCCTGTGTTTTGACTGCCGATATCGTTGAAGCGGCGGTGCTGCGCGTGGATGCGGCGGCCACGGGGGCGCCGGTGGATGGCTCTTCGTGGGATCGAGCCTATCGTTCTCCCGCGGATGCGCTGGACGCCGCACAACCGGGCGATGAACTGTGGGTCGCAGCGGGGATTTATGCGCCCGCCGGTTCCAATGGCGCCCGGACCTTGTCGTTTCGTCTGAAAAGCGGCGTGTCGGTGTATGGCGGTTTCCCGCCGGGCGCGGAATCGCGCGGCGACCGGGACCCCAATACCCGGCGGACGGTGCTTACCGGCGACTTGAACAGCAACGACGGCGCCGGTTTCTCCAGCCGCGGCGAAAACAGCTGTCATGTCGTCACGCTCGCGGAAGGCGAGGCGCTTCTCGATGGATTCACCATTTCCGGAGGCAATGCGGATGCCGGAGACGATCCGCCGCACGATTCGGGCGCCGGCGTGAATGTCACCGGCGGTTTGCTGCGACTGAACCGGTGCATTATCGAGGACAACATATCCTTTGTGCGGGGCGGCGGCATCTGTGTGGTCAACGGTTCCATCGAGATCATGTCGTCGCGAATCCAAGCCAATGAGAGCGGTGGGGGCGGCGGCGTTTTTATCTACGGCGGCGGCGTGACGTTGAACCAATGCATGGTCCTCGACAATACGGCGGGTATTGGCGGAGGCGTTTATGCGGCCAGTAACGCCCAATTGTCGGCGACGAGCACGGTGTTTGGACGAAACGAGGCCGCGCTGAGCGGAGGCGCCGTCTACGTTGCTTCTCAGTGCTCGGCGGCTTTGTTGAACTGCACGCTGGCCGGCAATCGGTCATCTGACGGAATTGACAAGGGGGCCTTGCTGGTGTGGACGTCTTCGACGGCCACCGTTGAAAATTGCATCCTGTACGGTAACGCCCCGCGCTCGATTCATGTTTATGAAGACGCCTTTTGCACGGTAACCAACAGTATCGTCGAGGGCGGTTACATCGGCGCCGGCAATCGGGACGTCGCCCCGCGCTTCCGCCTCGTGGACGACCCTCCGTATCAGTTGAGCTGGGATTCGCCCGCGATTGACGCGGGGGATGCCTCCGCGCCGGCCACGGATGTGCTCGGGGCGACACGTCCCATGAACGACGGTCCCGATATCGGCGCGTATGAATTCGGAACGGATACCGATGGCGGCGGGTTGCCGGATGATTATGAAAACGACAACGGACTCGTTGCTTTCGATCCGGCCGATGATGCGGAGGATTCCGACAACGATCACCTGGACAACCGCGAGGAATTCCGGCGCGGAACGAATCCGCAAGATGAAAACGATCCGCCATCGAAATTTTATGTTTCGCCATCCGGAGACGACCTGACGGGAAATGGATCGCAGGCGGAACCGTGGAAAACGATCGATCATGCGATGATGTCCGTGCCGGAAGGGACTGCCCTGTTCCCCATCACGATTTATCTCGCCGCAGGCGCGTACGACGAGCGCGTTGTTTTCCGGCCGTACACGCGCATTGAGGGCGCCGACGCGGAAGCGACGACCATCCGGTATTATCAGGCATCGGACGACGAGCATGTGGTTTTGACTGCGGCGGAAGGATGCGGTCTGCGATCCTGCACGGTGACGTTTCCGGCATCCGTCACCGCAACGGCCGAATTGCTTCGCATTGACAATGTCGCCATGCAGGTGCGCAACGTCGTTTTCAACGGCGGCGACAGCCCGCACGCCATCGCCGTATTCGTGACGCGCCCCGGCTCGACACCCTCATCCATCCGAAATTGCACGATCAAGCGGGTGGAATACGGCGTGTACGCGGTGGATTCCGGAATCAACGTCACGCGGAACACGTTTGAAAGCATTCTCGAAGGGGCGATATTCATTCGTCCGCCGGAAGGCAAGACCAGCGGTGAAACGCCGATGCTTGGAAATATCGCCTCCGCCAGCACGACAGGATTCAACCGCTTCAACATGAGTTCAGGCTTTTTTATCAAAAATGAAGCGGGAGACGATGTCAGCGCGCAGTACAACGACTGGGGCGCGTACACCGACACGGATATCGGCTCGCGCATCGTTGGCGGCGCGGGCAAAGCCGGCAGCGTCACGTTCAAGCCGTACATCGGGCGATCGCTGGTGGACGCCTCGCTCGTCGTGGCCGTTCAGAGCCAGGCCACGAACAATCCCGTGGAAAGCAAGTACGCGCCCAAGGCCGTCATCGGCGCCATTGCGCCCGCGCGCGACCTGTCGAGCAGCCTGTTTATTTTTCCTTCGATTGCCGGCGGAACGCACCTTGTCGAAGTGTCCGCGAATAGCCATGCGGGCCAGAGCCGCAATGTCACCGTGATCCCCGGCGATGTCGTTGTGGAAACATTTATGCTGACATTCACCGGTGGCGAAGGGGAGGGAGAAGGCGAAGGCTGTTTCCATGCAGCCGGCCCGGTCTCACCGTCGTCGAATTCAGGCGGCAACGGAGTCGCCTATCTGGTCCTTGTCGGCATGCTTGCGGCCGCATCGGTAAAATCGCGAATGTGGAAACGCCGAAAAAGGTCCGTGTGAGGCGGCTGCCGGTCACTGCTTGACGTTTACATCCGCGACCTGGCAAAAACAGGCTATTTATAAGTAATATTTGTGGGACAGGCTGTCCAGCCTGTCCTTTTGACAAGAGTGCTCGGTCAAAAAACAACGATAAGGAAAGGCCGTGGCCGTTGCCATTATAGTATCGCTTGCCGCATCGCTGGGAGCGGGGGAGGCCGCCGCAAAGGCATGGACGCTTGAAAACATCCACATTCGCGATCCGTTTATCCTGCCCGTGGATGAGGAAAAGCGTTACTACCTTTTCGGCACACACGCGTCGCATGCGGTGGATTTCCCCGTTTATTGGAGCATGGATCTCAAGACGTGGGAAGGGCCGGTCATCGCCTTTGAAAAGCATGAGGGATTCTGGGGGGATCGCGAGTTTTGGGCGCCGGAGGTCCATCGCCATCGGGGACGGTTTTTCATGTTCGCAAGTTTCAACGCGCCCGGACGGCGACGCGCCACGCAAATCCTCGTGGCCGACAACCCCCAAGGGCCTTATCGCGTGCATGGAGACGGCCCCGTAACTCCGCCCGACTGGGATTGTCTCGACGGCACATTGTTCATCGGCGAGGACAAGCAGCCGTGGATTGTCTTCTGCCACGAGTGGACGCAAACGCGGGATGGCGAAATTTGTGCGCGCAAATTGTCGCCTGACTTGTCGAAAGCCGAGGGCGATCCCATCCTGTTGTTCAGGGCGTCTGCCGCGCCGTGGGTCGTTGAAGTCGGATTTGGCGGACCGCGCAAGGGCTTTGTCACGGACGGTCCCTTTCTGCATCGCACAAAAGAGGGCGCGCTGCTGATGCTATGGTCGAGTTTTTCACAAAAAGGCTATGTCCAGTCGTATGCCTATTCGGAATCGGGACATTTGTCCGGGCCGTGGGTGCAGCAAAAGATTCCATGGTTCGATGAAGACGCGGGGCACGGCATGTTGTTCCGGTGTTTTGACGGTCGGCAAATGCTGGTGCTACATCGCCCGAACGGCGGCGGCCGCGAACGCGCGCATCTGTTTGAAATCGGGGAATCGCCCCATGAACTCATAAGCACGCCGTTTCGTTTTTGAACGCTTCATCGGATCGTTATACTAAGGCGGTCCGGCGATCATCTTAGAGTCAAGTAGACAATTTCGTTGATCGCCACAACCATGCGCGGAGCGCGGGAGTTGCCACAAGAAAATTAAAAATGCCGAAGGAACACATGATCGCATGATGCTCACACAGCGACAGGAAACAATCATTGAACGCTATTTGCGTGAAGTTGCGGACGGTTTGGGCGACGTCAGCGACGATACGCGCGAACGCGTCCTGCGTCGTTTGAAAAACCGGATTTATGCCGAACTGCGCAAGGGCGGCGGCTTGGTGGAGGACAAGGAAGTCGAGTCCGTTCTTGCCCGATTGGGCACGGCATCGGATCCGGCGATGGTGTCGCTGCACACTTCGGGCGGTTCCGACGGCTTGACGTTGTCAACAGACAATTGCCGCTGGCTGGGAGTGTGCGGCGGAGTGGCCGAATATTTTGGGCTGAACCCTTCTTTTGTGCGCGCAATTTTTCTTCTGCTTGGGATAACCGGTCCAATCGCCCTAATTGCCTACCTGGCATTATATATCGAAATGTATCTGGCGTCGGAAAACGAAGGCATCCCGCATGTTGACCCGTGGCGTGTGCTGGGACAAACGGCCGCCATAATCATCGCGACGGTTGCGCTTGATCTGGGCATGCGCGGCCTGCTCCGCCTTGTGCGTTACGGCTACGAACGGTTTCCAAGCCTGGGTCCTTATCCCGGACTGGAGCGATGGGACTGGCTGCCGGTCAATATGCCGTTCTTGCTTTTCTGCGCGCTGTCGCTATCCGTGCCGCTGGCGATACTGGGCGGCCTTCCCCTAGCCGGCGAATGGGACAAGACGCTAAAACGTTGCGCACAGGCCATCCTTGCGGTGTACGCCGCCATCCTTTCCATCGGCTTTGCGTTGTATATCACCGGCATCATCGTTCACATCGCTAAGGGATTCACGTTGTAAAATCGCGTCAATCCCACGATTCGGGGTTGGATTGGGCGGACAGGACGGCAAGGGACTTGGCGGGAAGCGTAACCAGTCCGCGGCCCTCGATTTCCGGCGCATTGTGGGCATCGCGGATATCGTCGGGGTACGGCAGGCTGGTGTTGATGCGCATGACCCATGCGCCCCGGGGGATGCGGAAGGATACTTCCCTGAAAGAAGCGTTGAACATGCAATAGAGCGCAATGGATCCGTTTACAATGCCCCCTATGCGACAGGCGAAATACCCCGCATCCTTTTCCCAATCCAGCGGTTTGCCGGTGTTGTCGAACCATGCGATGTCCGGCTCCCCGTTTTCGACGGAGGGTTTGCCGTCGAAGAACTGAAGCCGGGCAAAAACGGGATTTTCGCGGCGAAACCGGATGGCTTCCTTGCAAAATCTGAACAGGTCCGCATTTTTTTCGAGGAGCCTCCAGTCGTACCACGAAACGGGGTTATCCTGGCAATAGGCATTGTTGTTGCCCTGTTGGGTACGGCCGAATTCATCGCCGCCGAGCATCATCGGGATGCCGAGGGACAAGAACAGGGTGGCAAGGTAATTTTTTTGCATGCGCAGGCGAAGCGCGCTGATTTGCGCATTGCGGGTTTCGCCCTCGATGCCGCAGTTCCAACTGAAGTTTTCGTCGAGGCCGTCGCGGTTGTTCTCGCCGTTGAGCCGGTTGTGCTTATGGTTGTAAGAAACCAAATCGCGCAGGGTGAATCCGTCATGGGCGGTAATGAAATTGATACTGTGCGCCGGTGTACGTCCGGCCCATTGGTAAAGATCGGAACTTCCGGTGAGGCGCGTCGCGAAGTGTCCGCGTGTGCCCGGGTCACCCCGCCAGAAACGGCGGACATCATCGCGATAACGCCCGTTCCATTCGGCCCAGCGCACGTCGCCGAACGATCCGACCTGGTAGGCGCCGCCCATGTCCCATGCTTCGGCAATCAGTTTTGTGTCCCGCAGCACGGGATCCTCGGCGATACGCTCGACGAGTCCCGCATTTTCGACGATGCGGCCCCTGGTATCGCGACCGAGGATCGAGGCTAGGTCGAAACGGAACCCGTCCACGTGGAGCACCGTGACCCAGTAACGCAGGCAATCAAGGATGAAATCGCGCACAAGCGGATGGTTGCAGTTGAGCGTGTTGCCGCAACCGCTGAAATTGCGGTAAGCGCCGTTTTCGTCGAGCATGTAGTAGATGGCGTTGTCGAGGCCGCGGAAACAGAGCGTCGGGCCTTTTTCATTGCCCTCGGAGGTGTGGTTGAACACGACGTCGAGGATGATCTCAATCCCGGCCTTGTGCAGCGCGGAAACCATCTGGCGAAATTCGTCGAGTTGCGCGCCGGGCTGAACGGCATAGCGGCCCGTCGGCGCAAAAAAACCAATGGTGTTGTAGCCCCAGTAATTGTGCAATTCCTGTCCTGAAGCGATGCTGCATCGTCCGAGTCGCGTTTCGCCGAATTCTTGGACCGGAAGGAATTCCACGGCCGTCACGCCCAAATCCTTCAGATATGGGATCTTTTCGATCACACCCAAATAAGTTCCGGGATGCTGTACGCCGGATGATGTGTCAAAGGTCAGGCCGCGGACATGTGTTTCGTAGATGACAAGATTTCCAAGGGACACGCGCGGGCGAACGTCGTCCACCCAGTCCTGGCTTTCTCCAAAAGCGACACATTTGGCCGTGCGTTCCTGAATGTCTCCGACAATTATTTTGGCGTAGGGATCCAAAAGGTAGATGTTTTTGTCGAAACGGTGGCCGGCTTTCGGATCAAATGGTCCGTCAACCCGGTACATGTAGAATGCGCCGGGCGCCAAACCTTCCACATAAATGCTCCAGACATCGCCCGTGCGGTAACGGGCTGGATCGAGTTCGATTTCCAGAGCCGGTTCGCGATCGTCGGCATTGTCGAACAGCGCGAGCCATACGCGTGTGGCGTGGCGGCTAACCACGGCGAAACGGACGCCCGAAGCCCGCACGGCTGGTCCCAGGGGATATGCGCGCCCAGGGAGCAATCGCAGATTTGCGGCGTTCAGCTTGGGCATGGTTATTGTGCGGCCTCCCGCGCCGTGTCGCGGATGCGCAGCATCCAATCGAGATTGCGCAGCGATTCGTCCATGGTTGCGACAGGCTCGCCGCGCAGGAATTCGACGATGGAGGCGTGCAGCATGTCGGGCTCGATGTGGTCGCCATCGGGTGTTTCAATGCGCGCGCGGTAGACGCCACTCTCGTCGTTTTGTCCTTCCACGATGAACGGATAGCCATTGTATTTGAAATGGCGGACATTGAGGGGCGGATCGAGCGCGTTGCGCGTAACGATAACGGCATGCAGACAGGCGCCGTTCGCCCGCCGCACGTCGAATTTCGCGATGGCCTCGTATCCGGCGAACCGCGTGTCGAGTGTGTTCCAGAGGACTTCGCCATCCGGCGCCAGTTTCAACAACACACTCAGGGGGTGAGGGGAGAGATCCACCCAAACACGTACCGGATCGGGAGGGCGGTTGCGTGCAGGCGATTCGAGATGGCCGTGGTAATGGGCGACAGGCTCACGATTGGCCCAAATCCGGGCAAATGACAACGCGGCCGCTGCATATTGCGTTGAAACGGACAGGAGGCATCCGCGGCGTTGTGCAAGCGAAGCCAGACTGGCCGCCGCATCCATCAATTCCCCGCGCGACAGGGCGGGATCGTAGACAAAGGGCTTTTCGCAGAGGACATGGCAACCAGATTCCAGCGCCGCGCGCACATGTCGGGCGTGAAGCGGGGGAGGGGAGCAGACATCCACGATATCCGGACGCTCAACCTCGATCATTTCCTCCACGCGGGTATAACCGCGTCCGGCAAATCCGAAGAGCGTCGTGAGCGTGTCGTGCGTCTTGGCGATGGACTCCGGCGACGTTCCCGCAAAGGCGCACACATCGGCCCCCGCGTGCGCCCACCACTTCGCATGGTGCTTGCCGATGCCGCTTGCGCCGATTATCGCAACGCGCCTATCACTTCTGATCGTCATCGTCCTCTTCTTCCCAAAAATACGGATCGTCCTCGGTGGATTCACACCAAGGCGCCGGCGGTTCTTCGCCTTCTTCTTCCTCCTCCCATTGCTGCAGGATACGCTGGCCGCGCCGCCATTTATACACATACGCAACGACGGCCAGAACCGCCATGAGCTGGAACGCGGAAAATCCTGACACAAGCGACGCGACGAGGGCAACTTTCCACAACGAAGCGCGCCAGCCGGCGTCGAGTCCGGCGGGCGTGAGATTCGCATGCACGCGGATCGCGTCCTCGAACGGCATCGTGCGAAGCGATTGCACCAATTGCCAAAAGCGATCTTCGCCCATGCGATTTTTAAGCCATCGCGTCATGGACAATGCCTGGGCATAGGCGCCGCCGAAGGTGGATTCGTCGCCTATCGGCGCGAACGCGAAATTCAGTTCGATGTAGGGGATCAGGCGGCGCTGCACATACATGCGCGCCACCTCGAAACTGCTTTCCCACCGCATTTCTTTGGAGAGAACCATCGCGACGCCCTCGTCGAACCAACGGGGAACGTAGGCCGCCTCCGTGTTGCGCGCAAGCAGGACATGGATGAGTTCGTGTCGGATGATGCCGCGAAATTGCGCGGACGGCGGCAACAGCGCCGGCGTTTTGGCGATGATGACCCCCTTGTCTGCCTTGGCCACGCCGCCGACGCGCGCCTGGCCGTATGCGCCGGCGCGCGACTTGAATTCCTGCATCGTGCGGCACAGATAGACCGTGATGGGATCGCCGCCCGCCGGCAGGCGTGTCGTATATTCGGCGAGCGCCTCCTTGAGGATATCAATCGTTTCGCGGGCGAGGGGCGCATCGGATGCGTCGTGAACAATGGTCAATAGGCCTTCGGAGAGGCGCTGCTCATCGGCGCAAGCGGGAAATGAAAGGGCAAGAGCCGCCAGCAGGGCAAGGGCCGGAAAAAAACGGAAGATCAATGTGGATATATCTTTCGTGGTGGGCCGTCCTCGAAGGTTTGACAATTTACGCTTTCAGGGAACAAAGAAAATACGGGGAACGAAAAAAGACGAAAGTTACCAAGAAATCGCAGACTACTCGGCGCTTTTTCCAATCTTTTTAGTCCCGGATGTCCATTTTGTCCCTTTCGTCCTTTATGTCCTTAGCCCGATGCCGGTTTGTTCAACATCATTGGCGAGAACCGCTTCGGCTCGCTCCAGCGCCTCGCGAATGCGTGGCGGACTCACATCCACCGCGCACTCTTCGCCGAGGTCCGCATAGTATAACAGGGCTTCGGTGGGTGAATGGCCCAGAAGGGCTTGAACCGCGGCGGCATAGAGATGAATCTGGTATTCGTAGCGTTCGTGCATTTCGGCATGTATGCGCCCTGTCTTGAAATCCACGATCAGTGTCCGATCAATCAGGGCGTCTATGGTCCCGGAGACGATCGTCGCGCCGATGCGCAGGAGGAACGGCGCCTCGCGCTCGATCCGTTTCGCGGCGGCCATGCGGCGGGCCAAGGCGCCGGATTCAAATCGTTTCAGGATGGCGTCGAGATCGGCGGCGAGCGTTTCGCGAAGATGCAGCATGGGGGCTTCTCGAAGAAGAAACGCTTCGATATCCATACGTTCGCCCGGCGACCAGACTTCAAACAGGCGATGGACCAGCGTGCCGCGTTCCATGGCGGATAGCGCCGGGAATCCGTTGTAGGGTTCACGTGAAGGTTCGTCGTCGGTTTCCATGCCGGTCATCATGTTTAGCAAAGTGGAGACGGAAATCGTGCGCCGGGAAGGAACCGATACAATCGGCTCGGCTTGGCGCACGATGGCGGCAACATTTACCGGGACGGCCGCACGGCTCTCTTCAGACGCCGAAGCGGGGGGAGCCGCTTCGCGCCAGACGATCGCCTTCCAAGTTTCGGTTTCGACGAATTCGCCATGCCTGCGATCGAGAAGGTGGTATGCGTCGTTCATGATGGCAAGCCAACTGCCCTTGCCGGGTTTCGGGGTTCCGCCGAACAGGAGCCAGTCGCGGGCTCGTGTCATGCCGACATACAGGACACGGGCATGTTCAGCGGTTTCCTTGGCGCCGGAGGCATTCCGCATGGTCTTGTATATCGAAGGCTGGATCGTTTCGCCTTTGTTGCCGGTTACACGGACTGCAAGTCCCATATCGCGATGAAATGCCGAGAAACCAGGGCGCGATCCGCCTTCCTGCCGTCCCGAATCGGCCAGGACGACGATGGGGAATTCGAGGCCCTTGGCCTTGTGGACCGTCATGAGCGTCACGGCATCCTTGGGTTCGACCACGGCATCGCCTTCACGAATGGCGCGGTCGGCGAGCGTGTCAAGATACTGGACAAAAGCCGGGAGGCGCGCGGGTTGGGTGCGCGCAAAGTCCTCGGCAAGATTGGCGGCCTTGCGGATATTCCACGCTTTGCGCGCGCCGTGAAACTGGCCTAGAAGAATGGCCTCATGCTTCGCGAGCTCGATTGCATGTCGCATGAAAGCCGCCAACGGCAGGTCCTGTTTGCCGCGTAACTCTTCAATCAACGAACGCGCATGTTTGAGACTATCGGTTTCGGGAAACTGGGCTGGAATCTCCTCGCTCCAAAACACACGCGCCAGACCGCCATGCAACTGCATGGCGGCAAGGGCATTGTCGGACAAACACGCCAACGGGCCGCGGAGAAATCCCAACAGCGCCATTTCATTCCACGGGTCCACCACGACGGTCAAAAGATTCCGCAGATCGAGTATCTCCTGCCGTTCGTAAAAGCCTTTGCCGGACACAACGCCAAAGGGAATCGAACGTTTTCGCAGGGCCTCCTCGTACAAGTGAATATCGGAAAAGGAACGCAGGAGAATAGCCACGTCGCCGAATCGTGCAGGGCGCGCTTCGCCGTCCGATTCAACCATCGCGCGGTGGGGTCCCGCACACATTTCTTCGATGCGCCAGGCGATCAAATCCGCCTCATCGCGGCGATACGTCTCGACGTTCGCCTTTTCTTCCCGTTCGGGCGGCACGAGAAACGCTATCCGCGTCTCGTTCGCGGGCGGACGATGGGGCTCCAGCGCCTTGTATTCGGTCTCGACTGCTTCCAGAATCCCCGTGCACGTGAACAGGTCGTTGACAAATGCGATGATTTCCGGAACGGTGCGAAAATTTTGCGCCATGGGAATTGTTTCCCTGGAAGCGACGCGTTGCTGTTGAAATACTTCCACTTCCGCCCCGCGAAAATCGTAGATGGATTGCTTCGCGTCGCCGACAAAAAACCAATCCGGGCCGCCGGGTTCGTCGGACAGCATGCGGACGATGTCGAGTTGAATCCAGTCGGTGTCCTGAAATTCGTCCACCAACAGAAAGCGAATGCCTCGTGCCACACGCTTGCGCACATCGGTGTTGTCATGCAGGATGCGCCATGTGGAGGCGATCAGGTCGTCGAAATCCAGCGCGGCCCGTGCCGCCTTCGCGGCCTTGTACGCCTTGCTGGCATGTTCCAACAGTGAGAACAGGTCGCAGGTCAGTTGTGCGGCGAGCGATTCGACGGCGGGATCGGGATCGGTCCACGCCAGACCTTCCATGCGTTTCTTGATCGTATCCAGGATCTTCTTGACATTTTCGAATGTTTCCGGCGATTCCCAGTTCTTGCTGGAAGGATGCCCGGCTGGCGCAGATATGATTTCCTCGATACATGACTTCAATTGGGTCATGTCACGGCTATCGCGAATATATACGAGCTGTTTCAGTATTGCCTGCCGCTGGATTTCGCGTCCATCGGAAGCCTTAAGACAAAGACCGTCGAACGATCCGAGTTGATCAATCCAGTCGTTTACGTCCCGCGATTGGGCAAAATTTAGCAACCGTTCCTCGTATTCCCGTTGCACGATTTCCGACCAGCGTTCAGCCAAGGCTGCCGGCTCCCGCAGCGGCAGGTTCGATTCAAGGCGCTCAAGTGTGCCGCGCCGGGCAAGAAGACGGTCAAGTTCACGGATCAGGGCTGACGTCCCGAATTCGGTTGCGGTGCGCAGGGCGGCCGGATCGCCAAGATCAAGTAATCGGGTTACGGCGGCGGATACCGTCTCATTGCGAAGAAGCGCGGTTTCGGCTTCGGCCATCACGGCAAAATCAGGATCCGTGCCGATGTGCAATGCATGCTCGCGAAGAAGATTTCCACAAAACGAATGAATCGTTCCGATGCGAGCGGTCTCGACGCGCCGTTCAAGATCACGCCATCGCGTCATGCCCTCGGCGCTGTCGAGGGGGGCTTTCATGCGGAAGGCTTGGCGAAGCCGTGTTTTCATCTCGGCGGCGGCTTTATCCGTGAAGGTTATCGCAACAATCTCGTCGAGATCCGCGTTTTGTTCTTCGATCAGATAAATGATTCGCTCGATGAGCACACGGGTTTTGCCGGATCCCGCACCCGCATCCACACAAAGCGTCTTTTGCATGGATGTAACCGCTCTTTGCTGCGCTTCGGTGCGATTCATGGCGCAGCCGCCTCCTTGCGTTTGATGCGGTTTTCATCGAACCGGCACACGCGCCGGGCCGCGCAATGGGCGCAGATCTTGTCGCGGTCGGCGGTTGTGGGCGGGAATCGCCCCGCGCGGATGCCTTCGAGGCATTTCATGATTTGATTGATTACGGCGGCCCGGCGCTCCGGCCATTCGTCCGTCTTTATCGTGCGTCCAAGCGCCTCTTTGCGATCCGCTTTGCCGGGCGCCAGGAAAAGCGCTTCCCGGCATATCCTTCCCGGCATGAGAAGTTCTTCGAGCGCCATCGCATAGACGGCCAATTGCATGGAGCGTCCGGTCTTGAAATCCGGCGAGGGCATTGACGTCTTGTAGTCAATGATGCGCGCCGTGTCGTTGCCGAGGAGATCGATTCGGTCTATCCGGCCTCTCAGAAGGATGGCGGTGTCGTTATCCAAAGGCAGCCGATACGGTTCCTTTTTCCCCAGATCGTCACTGGAATCGCGTACATCGCCGAAAGCCACTTCAAAATGGCTGGGCTTCCATTCTTTATCCTTTTTTTCGATCTCGATGCACAGATACCGGTCAAGCAACAAGAGAAAACGTTGCCGCTCGGCGTTTATGACGCCGCGCGTAGTGGCGGCGCTGCGAACGGCAAACCGGTCAAACGCTTCATCCACGGCGGCGCGAACCGCTTCGCTCGTTTCCTTCTGCGGCCATTCCAGGACGGACAATCCGTGATAGCGGCGATGGAGCAGTTCGAGCGCCCGGTGCATAATCAGGCCGCGCACGCGCGGATCGAATTCCGCTTCGGGCAGTTCGGTCTCCTCGACGTTCAGAATGTACTCGACAAAAAAGCGGAATGGGCAGTCCGCATAGGTTTCCAGTTGCTTGACGCTGAACACATGATTCGGTCCGTAACGATCGGCGATATCCGGACGGTCTACAACGCCGTCATAAAACCCGAAAGGCGATTTGTCGTTGCGCACGCGTTCGATCCGCATGGCGGTTTCGATGAATGGGAAACGGCTTTCGACAATTGGCTTCAGCGCCTTGCAGCCTTCGCTGGCCGCATTGCATACATCCCGCCACGAGGCAATCTCATCCAGTTTGGGGGCGATGCGATCATAAACAACGGGCTGACCAAACGTGTTGCCCAACAATTCGCGCAACTCCGCGACGTAGGGGCTGGGAAACTGTTCCCGGCCTTCCCGGGAGTAAAGGCGCCAGGAAAGGATCAACTGTTTGCGTGCCGCATCGAGCACGTTATGGAACAGGCGCGCCTCGCGCTCGGCATGGGTGCGACGTCCCTCGAGGGCGATGCCCGCCTGTTCGAGGTCCGACAAATCCGCTTCGGAGTAGATGGCATTGGCCGGCGGGGGAGAGGGGAGATCGCCCTCGTTTGCGCCTGCGAGAAACACGTGGTCGAATTCAAGACCGCGAAGAGAAGGCAAGTCGAGCGCGGCGACTCCATGGGATGCGCCGGGCGACATGAACGATGCCCGCTGGACGGCGTGGCGCAGTGCGGCGGCGAATTCTTCACGCGTTGAAAGGGTCGGGTCGTCTGCCGTCCACACGGCCCAACGTCCTAGCAGTTCGCGCAAGGCGGCCAGCGCGGCGCGTTCATGGTCCCGAATGACCGGGACCGGATGCAAGGCGGCGCGGGCGGGTATGTCCAGTTCATCAATAAGGTCGTCGAGCCATGCGGCCCATGTCGCCTCCGTTTTGCTATCAGACGTGGATTCGGCGATTCGATCCAGCGCAAGGAGGCGCTCATGTAACGCTTCAAGCGAGTTTGCCGCGTTGGGAAGCACATCAGGCAAAGCCTTCCCGATGCCATCATTATCCGCGTTTAGGCGTGTTTTCAGCCGCTCAACGGCATTGATCCATTCCGTACGACCCGACACGATACCGGCCTGTGCGGCAAGACGCGTAAACGTTCCCGATTCGGTGCATTCGCCGAAAAACCACGGCGAAATGATCACGTCGAGCACGGCGGCGCGGCTCCATGTTTCCAGCGACTCGAACAGCGTTAGCAAGAATCCGACGAGGGCGCTCGACCACAAGGAGGGCGGCTGAATGATCCGAAGCGGCACGCCGAATTCCCCGAATATCGCGCGAAGACCAGGGGCGGCTTCGGAAAGATTCGGATAAACGATCGCGATTCGTTCCGGCTCCACGCCGTCAATCAATAATTTTTTTACCGATCGCGCGAGGGTCTCCATTTCAAGCGAAAAATCGAGACAAGTCCATAACACGACATCAGGCGAAAGATCAGCCGGGGGTACGGGACGCCCGCGGTGCATGAAGTGGCGCGAGGCGAATTCCGCGTAGGTTCGCGGGTCTTCTTCGTGGAAAATCTCCGTTCGCACGGTGAATTGCGCTTGAATCGTCCCGACGGTGCGATGCGGAAGGGCAAATAGATCACGGCGGCCGGGATCGTCGTCGTAATTCATCCCGAACACAAGCCGGGCCAGATACGGCTCGATGGAGGCCAATAATCTGAATTCCGAGGGCGTGAAATCATCGAATCCATCAAGTAGAAGTGTTTCGATATCTTCAAGAAAGGCTGGACGTCCCGTTTGGGCAACGAGATTTGCCTCCCAGAATAGCCCGGGCAAGTCGTATGATCCCGTATCGAGCAGCATGCGTTGGTATTCCGCGTACACCGACGCGACCACGGCATCGAGCGGCGACGGATGTTTGCGTTGCCTTACCCGTTCCGCGAAGATCGCCGGTTCGATGGCGGCCTGTTTGAGTTGCGTGATCGTACGTAGGATGTGCGTGGTGAAACCGTTCGTCCGGGCGGCCGAACCCAGCGCTTCGAGTGTGCCGCCGGCTTCCATGCGGCTAATGATGCGCTCGAGAAGAATGCGACGTTCCAGATCGCCGAGACGGAAGGGCCGGCGGCCTTCCGCGCGCAGCAAGGCGGCGACGAAATCATCCATGGTCAAAACCGGCCTTCCCCAAGCGCCGGACAGGCCGCCTTCGGTCAAGAGCCGCTCGAGACGGCGTGAGGCAAACTGGCGTGTCGGCGTCAATAACATGGCGCGTCCCCACCGTTCGCGCATGAGACTGTCAATACGCGCGGAACGACCGGAACGCTGCGCGCCGGCAATGATTAGGACTTCCGCCATGCGAAGGGTTCAGGAGGCCTTCTTGATAAGAAGGTCCACTTCGCTCTGAATCTGAGCCAATACGCTCTTGCGAAGATCCTCAGGCACTTTATAGTGCTGTGTTTCCTCGAGCAAGGCCAAAGTCCGCGAAGCCACTTGATACGCGAAATCTTGCACTTTCATGCCGATCTGCTCCCTGAAAAAAAGAACCGCGCCCGGAGAATCCGGGCGCGAAATAGGATACGTATTTTGGATATGCGCTTACAAACCAGCCTTCTTGCGCAACACATCGGCCTTGTCGGTCATTTCCCAGCGGAATCCTTGGTTTTCGCGTCCGAAATGGCCGTAATTCGTGGTCTTTCGGAAAATCGGCTTGCGGAGATCGAGCAATTTGATAATCTCGGCGGGACGACAGTCGAATTCGTCCATGAGGATTTTTCCAAGTTTAGAATCGTCAATTTTGCCGGTGCCGAATGTTGCGACGTTGATGGATACCGGCTTGGCCACACCGATGGCGTAAGCCAGTTGCACTTCACAGCGGGCGGCCAAATTTGCCGCGACGACGTTCTTTGCGATGTAACGCGCCATATAGGCCGCGGAACGATCCACTTTCGACGGATCCTTGCCGCTGAATGCGCCGCCGCCGTGGCGTCCCATGCCGCCGTAGGTGTCCACGATGATCTTGCGTCCAGTAAGCCCGGTGTCGCCGCAAGGGCCGCCGACCACGAAACGCCCGGTCGGATTGATGTGAAACTTGATTTCGCCCTTGACATACTTCTTGGGAAGAATGGGCAAGCAGGCTTTTTCGATGATTTCCTTGCGGATTTCCTTCTGGGAAACACTCGCGGAATGTTGGTTGGAAATGACGACCGTGTCAATACGGACTGGCTTGTTGTCCACGTATTCGACCGTAACCTGCGATTTGCCGTCGGGTTGGAGCCAAGGCAGTTTTTTGCTCTTGCGAAGTTTTGAAAGTTGCAGGCCGAGTTTGTGGGCAAGCCAAATCGGCAGCGGCATCAATTCCGGCGTTTCGTCGCAGGCATAACCAAACATCATGCCCTGATCGCCGGCGCCTTGCTCATGACTGGCGGTCGCCGTGACACCCATCGAGATGTCCGGCGACTGGCGATCCAGCGTAACCATCACCGCGCAGGACTTGGCGTCGAAACCCGAATCGCCGCCATTGTAACCAATCTCGGATATCGCCTTACGCGCAACATCGGCAAAATTAACCACGGCCTTCGTGGTGATCTCGCCCGCGACCACGCAAAGACCGGTCGTCACGAGTGTTTCGCAAGCCACGCGGCTCATGGGATCCTGCTCAATGACCGCGTCCAGCACGGAATCGGATATGTAGTCGCACAGCTTGTCCGGATGTCCCTCAGTGACGGATTCGGATGTAAAGAGTATGCCCTTGCTCATGCCTCGCTCCTCTTGCCGCGGCCATCATGACCACGGGTTGCGATGGACCACTAAACGCTGCGATATTGCGCCGTCAACGCAGCGGGATCCAGTTTGAAACCCGGACCCATTGTGCTGCTAATGGCGCAGGTCTTGAGATAGGTGCCCTTGCAGGCCGCCGGTTTGGCCTTCACAATCGCTTCGATCACCGCGGACGCGTTTTCCGCGATTTGTTCGGCGGTGAAAGAGGCTTTGCCGATAGGCACATGAATATTCGCATTCTTGTCTACACGAAACTCAATGCGCCCCTTTTTTATTTCCGAGACGGCTTGGCCGACATTCGGCGTGACCGTTCCGGCTTTGGGACTGGGCATCAATCCACGCGGTCCCAATATTTTGCCCAAGCGGCCGATCTGGCCCATCATATCCGGCGACGCGACGGCGGCGTCGAAATCCGTCCAACCGTCCTGCACCTTCTTGACAAGGTCTTCCGCGCCCACTTCGTCAGCGCCGGCGTCGCGCGCGGCCGACTGCTGTGCCTCTTGTTTGCAAAAGACGATTACCCGAATCTTCTTACCCGTTCCGTGCGGCAGGGAAACGGCGCCCCGGACCATTTGTTCCGCGTGGCGTGGATCCACGCCGAGGAAGAAGGCGAGTTCGACGGTTTCGTCGAACTTGGCCGTGGCGGATTCCTTGACAAGGGCCGTTGCTTCGGCGAGTCCATAGAAACGACCGGGTTGAACCTTGGCCCGCAGGCCCCTCATGCGTTTGCTGTGTCGTGCCATCGTGTGTTCTCCTGTGGTGCGATCGGGCCGCAACAAGGGCCCTCCCACTGTTGTGACATATCCTTGCGGACGTTATCCCTGAACCAGAATTCCCATGCTACGGGCCGTTCCGGCGATCATGCTCATCGCCGCCTCGACGGATGCCGCGTTCAAATCCGGCATCTTGAGGGTCGCGATTTCGCGGATCTGTTCCTTCGTGACGGAACCGACCTTGTTCTTGTTCGGTTCGCCGGAAGCCTTCGCCAGTTTTGCGGCGCGCTTGAGCAACACGGGGGCCGGAGGCGTCTTGGTGATGAACGAAATGCTTCGGTCTTCATAAACCGATACGATGACGGGAATGATCAAGCCTTGCTGATCCTTCGTGCGCTCGTTGAACTGCCGGCAGAAATCCATGATGTTTACGCCGTGCTGCCCCAGGGCGGGGCCCACCGGCGGGGCCGGGGTGGCTTGTCCGGCGGGGCACTGCAATTTCACTTTTGCGGTCAGTTTCTTTTTTCTCGGGGCCATTGCATACTCTCCCTGTTACACTTTCTCGACCTGCCAGAATTCAACTTCCACGCTGGTCAATCGCTCGAATATTTCGACCATTACCTTCAATTTTCCGCGTTCCAAGTTCATTTCGTCAATGCTGCCTAGGAAATTCGCGAACGGTCCATCAATTATCTTTACGCGCTCGCCCTGTTCAAACTTGACTTTGGGTTTGGGACGCTCGCGTTCGCCGCGCAACTCTTCAAGAATGGCGTTGACCTCGGCATCTTCAAGTGGAACGGGCACGGTCCGCGATCCGATGAACCCGGTCACGCCCGGAACTTCCTTGATCAAATGCCACAACTCGGGCTGCCGCTCGGGATGTTCCGGCAGGTGAACGAGCACATAACCGGGGAAAAACTTCCGCTTGGACACCTTCTTCTGGCCGGCCTTGATTTCCGCGACTTCTTCCATCGGCACAAGAACATTGGATATCAGATGGATGATTCCCGCCTGTTCCGCCATCGCCAGGAGATTTTTGCGCACATTGCCTTCCTGGCCGGAGTGGGCGTGGATGGCATACCATCGCCGCTTGATTCCATCGTCCACGGGCTTCGGCGGTTCTTCGGGCGGGGCTTCGATCACCGGACTGTCTTGTACGGCGCTTTCCTCGGTCACGTCCATTCTCCCTTACACCAACTTGAACAAGCCAAACACCATGATTTGGAACACGAAATCGTACACATAGATGATCGCCGCCACAATGACCAGCAGCAGCAATACAACGGAAGTCGAAGTCTTCAGTTCCTCACGGGATGGCCATGTCACCTTGCCCATTTCCACCATGACGTCCTGATAAAACTCCTTAATCCGAACCGGAATCGTCTTCTTGACTTCCGCATCTGCAATCTGTTTTGCCATACCCTGTTCCTGTTCGTTGCGGCCGGTTGCCAATCTTCTCAAATATGGCAGGCCTGGAGGGACTCGAACCCCCAACCTTGGGCTTTGGAGGCCCCTGCTCTAGCCAATTGAGCTACAGGCCTGCAACAACGCCGGGCTTCCCGGCGTAAAAAAACTATTTCGTCTCCCGGTGGATCGTATGTTTGCGATCGAACCGGCAGTATTTTTTCAATTCAAGCCGCTCGGTTTTCTTGCGTTTGTCGCGCATGCCGGTGTAATTGCGGCGTTTGCATTCCGTGCATTGGAGCGTAATCTGTTCTCTCATCGCCTCGTCGTCTCCTTATTACTCGATAATCTTCGAGACGACGCCCGCGCCGACGGTCCGTCCGCCTTCGCGGATCGCGAACCGAAGCTCTTCGTTCATCGCGATCGGCGTGATCAATTCCGCCGTGATCTGCACATTGTCGCCCGGCATCACCATCTCCACGCCTTCGGGAAGGTTCAGATTGCCCGTCACGTCCGTCGTCCGGAAATAAAACTGCGGACGGTACCCGTTGAAAAACGGCGTGTGGCGGCCGCCCTCTTCCTTCGTCAGCACATACACCTGCGCCTCGAACTTCGTGTGCGGCGTGATCGAACCCGGCTTCGCCACCACCATCCCCCGCACCACGTCGTCGCGTTCCACGCCGCGAAGCAGCAAGCCCACGTTGTCTCCGGCCTGACCCTCGTCGAGCATCTTCCGGAACATCTCCACGCCCGTCACCACCGTCTCCTTGATCTCGCTCTTCACGCCGACCAACTGCACCTTGTCGCCCACATGGATCACGCCCTGCGCAATCGCGCCCGTCACCACCGTCCCGCGGCCCGTAATCGTGAACACGTCCTCGATCGGCATCAGGAACGGCTTGTCCAACGAACGCGTCGGCGTCGGAATGTACGCGTCCACCGCCTCCATCAGCTTCAACACCGACTGCTCGCCGATTTCCGGGTCGCGCCCTTCCATCGCCGCGCGCGCCGATCCGCGAATCACCGGGATCTCGTCGCCCGGAAACTCGTACTTCGTCAGCAACTCCCGCACTTCCAACTCGACCAAGTCCAGCAATTCCGGATCGTCCACCAAATCAATCTTGTTCATGTACACCACGATCGCCGGCACGTTCACCTGGCGCGCCAGAAGAATGTGCTCGCGCGTCTGCGCCATCGGGCCGTCGTCCGCGCCCACCACCAGGATCGATCCGTCCATCTGCGCCGCGCCCGTAATCATGTTCTTGATGTAGTCCGCGTGGCCGGGGCAGTCCACGTGCGCGTAATGCCGCTTCTCCGTCTCGTATTCAACGTGCGCAATCGCGATCGTGATCCCGCGCTCTTTCTCCTCGGGCGCCTTGTCAATCTGGTCGAACGCCATGACCTGCGCCATGCCCTTCTTCGCCAGCGCCATCGTAATCGCGCTCGTCAGCGTCGTCTTGCCGTGATCCACGTGGCCGATCGTGCCAATGTTCACGTGCGGCTTTGTCCGCTCAAACTTTGCCTTTGCCATGTCAATCTCCTCGTTCAAGGGCCTTGGCGCGCCTTGCGCGCCGCCGACAACCAGATCCTTTTCGTTACCTAATCGTTCAATACACTCAACTAAACCGGTAATTGCTTCCGGTGTGCTGCATAATTTCATTTGCCACGTGGGGCGGCACTTCCTCGTAATGGCTGAATTCCATCACGTGCGACGCCCGGCCCTGCGTCCGTCCGCGCAAGTCGCCCGCATACCCGAACATTTCGGCCAGCGGCGCCACCGCGCGAACCTCGCGCAATCCGGCTATCTGATCCATGCCTTCGATGCGCCCGCGCCGGCGCGTAAAATCGCTCAGCACGTCGCCCAGGTATTCGTCGGGACATGTCACCTCGACCTTCATCATCGGTTCGAGAAGCGCCGGGCGTCCCTTGGGGGCCGCCTCGCGCACCGCCATCGAGGCCGCCGTCTGGAATGCCAACTCCGACGAATCCACCTCGTGGAACGATCCGTCGAGCAATTCGACGTGCACATCCACCATCGGGTATCCCGAAACAACGCCGCTTTCGAGGGCTTCCCGCGCGCCGCGCTGAACCGCCGGCACGAATTCCTTGGGAACCGATCCGCCCACGGTCTTGTCTTCAAATGTAAAGTGCGATCCGGTTTCGCCGGGCGAAAGGGCCAACACCACATGCCCGTACTGCCCGCGTCCGCCGGTTTGTCGCACGAACCGTACTTCCGCCTCGCAACGCTGCCGGATCGTTTCCCGGTACGCCACCACGGGGCGTCCTACGTTTGCCTGCACGTTGAACTCGCGTTTCAACCGGTCCACGATGATTTCGAGATGAAGTTCGCCCATCCCGGCAATGATCATCTGCCCGGTGTCCTCGTTCGACTTGACATGGAACGTGGGATCCTCGTCGCTTAGGCGCCGCAACGCCTCGCTCAGCCGATCCTGATCGGCCTTGGTCCGCGGTTCGATGGCGATATGCACCACCGGTTCTGGAAACTCGACCGCCATCAGGGCTATCCGATGTTTCGGATCGCACAGCGTATCACCGGTCGTCGTGTCCTTGGGGCCAATTACCGCGCCAATATCGCCCGCCCGAAACTCTTCGATGTCCGTCCGTTCGTCCGCATGCATTTCCAGCAAGCGTCCCAGGCGTTCCTTTCGGCCCGTTCGCGAATTCAACACCATCGAACCGGCCTTGGCCACCCCGGAGTACACCCGGATGAATGTCAGCCGTCCAACGTGTTGATCCGTAAGGACTTTGAATGCCAGCGCACAAAACGGCGCATCGTCGGAAGCCTTGCGCTCGATCGTCTTGGACGGATGATCGGGATCCGTGCCCTGGGTTGGCGGCAAGTCAACCGGTGACGGCAGATAATCCACTACCGCATCCAGCATTGGCCGTATTCCTCTGTTTCGGAGGGCTGCGCCACACAACACCGGGCAAAGCGACACGGCCAGAACACCTTTGCGAATGCCGGCCTTCAACTCGGCTGTGCTGATCTCCTGCTCATGGACGTATTTTTCCATGATCAGGGGATCAACCTCGGCCACGGCTTCAATCAAATCATGCCGGGCCTGTTCGGCCTCCGCGCGCATGTCGGCTGGAATTTCGCCGATTACAGCATCCAAATCAACGCCTTCTCCCACAAACATCACGCTGCGGTTGTGGACAAGGTCCACAATCCCGCGAAACGTGTCTTCCGATCCGATTGGAAGTTGGATGGGAACCGCCACCGCCGCCAGCCGCTCGCGCATGCTTCGCACCGCACGCTGAAAATCAGCGCCCACGCGATCCATTTTGTTGATCAGGGCTATGCGCGGAACGTGATAACGATTGGCTTGGCGCCAGACGGTTTCCGACTGCGGCTGAACCCCCGCTACTGCGCAAAATACTCCCACTGCACCGTCCAGCACCCGAAGACTGCGTTCGACCTCCGCCGTGAAATCCACGTGGCCCGGCGTATCAATGATATTGATACGGTACCCGTTCCACTCACAGGCGGTGGCCGCTGAGGTGATGGTGATGCCGCGCTCCCGTTCTTGGACCATGTAATCCATGGTCGCCGTACCGTCGTGGACTTCGCCCACACGGTGCACCCGACCGGAGTAGTACAAGACGCGTTCCGTAACGGTGGTCTTGCCGGCGTCAATATGGGCCATAATCCCGATATTCCGGGTCTTTTCAAGCGGATAGCGTCTTGGCACGTTGTGTTCCCTTCCGCAAATTACAGGCAAGCACCCGGCGAATGCGTTGGCGCATCCGCCGCTACCCGGCCTAACCTGTAAATCGCTTCCATGAACATCTTCGTCGTTCGCTTTCCGCCCAAAATCCTGGGCCCACGCTCACGATTCAACTGTGGTTGCGGCCCCGCGGGGCCTGAATTCATCGCCTTGCCGAACATCGGCAAAACGTCGAAATATGCTAATACCGAAAATGGGCGAACGCTTTGTTGGCCTCGGCCATTCGGTGTGTATCTTCCTTGCGCTTGATGGTTGATCCCTGATTGGCGTGGCAATCCAGCAGTTCGCCCGCCAGACGCTCGGCCATGGTTTTTTCACCCCGTTTGCGGGAAAATTCGATGACCCAACGAAACGCCAGCGCCGTGCGCGTCATGGCGGGGATTTCCACCGGCACTTGGTAGGTCGCTCCGCCGACCCGGCGGGATTTGACCTGCAAAACGGGCTTGGCGTTGTCAATGGCTTGGTTGAATATGGCCAAGGGATCCTCGTTCGGACGGCGCTTCTTGATGACGTCCAAGGCGCCATAAACAATGGATTCGGCGATGCTTTTCTTGCCGGACAACATCACGGTGTTGACAAACTTGGTCAACAGCGTACTGTGGTACTTCGGATCCGGCAATGGATTCCGCTTCGCTACTTCGCGTCTTCTCGGCATGGTTCTTTCTCGACTCCTCGCGACCCTATGCGCTCTTGGCCCGCTTCACGCCGTACTTGGAACGGCTGACCCAACGGCCGGTATGGATTTTTTTGCCGCCGTCGTCTTTCGTTCCGCTCGTTCCGCCGCAATCGCCGCTGGCATCCAGCACCCCGCGGATCATGTGGTAACGAACGCCCGGCAGATCCTTCACGCGCCCGCCGCGAATCATTACCTGCGAGTGTTCCTGCAGGTTGTGCCCGACGCCCGGAATGTAGGTGGTCACTTCCATCCCGTTCTTCAGGCGGACACGCGCCACTTTCCGCAGCGCCGAATTCGGTTTTTTCGGCGTCATCGTGAACACGCGCGTGCACGTGCCCGACGCCTGCGGGCACGCCTTCAACGCCGGACTCTTCGTTTTCGACGTCACCTTCTTGCGACAATTGCGCACAAGTTGATTGATCGTTGGCACCAGGGGTCTCCCTAACTTGCTTTCTTTCACGCCGTCGTGAGGCAACAAAACACCCTACGCGGACAACGGACGGAAAGTGTAGCATACGCCGACGCGTATGTCAAGCAAAATTTCAGCGCGAAAAAAGGCGCCCTAAAACGCCCCACGCGCAATCCCCAAGCGCGCGGCTATTTCGGCTGTGGATAAACATAACGGCCCGTGTACAAATCGAACAGGGTTTTATAGTACTTCATGAACCGTTCCGGCTCCGGATTATAGGCGATCTCGGCCAGGCAATATCCCTCGTAGCCGATCGATCCGAGCAAATCGAACAACTGCCGCCAAGGATACTGGTATATGCCGATGTCTGTGATGTGGACCAGCGCGATCTTGTGTTTCAACCGATCGAAGTTCGCCTGAATACTGCCATTTTCGTCCTGTTCTCCTGTATTGGAATTCCAGCAGACTAATGCATTGGGATGATCCGCCGCGTCCATCATCAGCCGGATCCATTTCGGGTCGCAGGAATCCTTGCCGTGCACTTCGAGCCGCACCTGCACGCCGATGCCCCCGGCAAACACCGCGACCTGCCTCAGCGCCTTGCCGATCTGCTCGCAGGTCTGTTCGGGCGGCACGTCGTCGCGCAGCCCGTTGGGCCGGACCTTGATCCCGGGCGCGCCGACATCCGCCGCCAACTGCGCATACTGGATCGCGCCGTCAATGTTCTTCTTGACCTCGGCGGGATCTTTCGAATGGAACTCGAATGCCGAACCAAGTCCGGCGATTTCAATGCCCGAATCGGCAAACAGTTTTCTCACCCCGGCGCGCTCCTCCTTCGACAGGTCCACCTCGACCTTGTGCGCGTGCGTCGTCCGCAATTCCACGCCCTGCAATCCGGTCTCCTTGCAGAACTTGATCAGCGTGGGACAATCCATGTCCTTGCCCATGTTGTACGTCACCATTCCGAGTTTCATCAGAGATTATCTCCTATCTAGCTCAAAGAAAAGGGTTTATGCTTGAATCTGGTTGTGAGTTTTCAGCCGAACGATCGCCAAACTCCAACCAATTTTGCATCTTTTTCACTTAAAAATCTAACGCGGCTCAGCCGCAATGCCTCAATCAAGGATATGATTTCTTTGTTCGCAACTTCTGTGTACCATGCACAGAAGTTGCGAACAAAGAAACAAACAAGTCTCTAACAGAAAGGCTTATGCTTCCTCAGCCGGATCTGTCATGGTCTCGATCATTTTTCCGCCCTCGTCCTGAGGCTGAGGCTGATCCACGTTGCCTTGCCGAAAGACCGACTGAAGACCATCGATATGTTCATGGAGGTCGTGGCGGATAGGAGCCCACATGGGATCCAGGATGAAGTCGATGCCTTCACGCCGCGCCAGCTTAGCCGCAGGCACAAAGTCGCTGTCCCCAGCGACCAGCACGATTTGATCAACCTGCCGTTTGAACGCCAGTGATGCGATATCAAGACCGATGCGCATATCCACGCCCTTCTGTTTGACGTCATAACGCACGTCGTCTTCTTTCAGATCTTGAACGGCAATGTCGCCCTTGAGTAGCTTCTTCAAGTTATCGCCTTTAAGAACCCACGCTCCGGACCGGTCGTTCAGATAACCCAACCGCAGGGCAACCTTGCGCGTCTTCTTCAGTTCGGCATGAAAATCACGCCGCCAAATTGCAGTCGCCGTTTTCGAGAAATCCAACGCCCGGTTCGTTACCGGATTATGGACCTTCTTTTCCAAGGGCGGGCAATCGTAGAAGAAGATCCGATACAGATCTCCTGACGTCCTATTCAGTTTCTCAAGATGCTGCCGGCACATCCATTGCAGGTCTCTGGCAACCTGCTTTGGGAACGAATTGCCGCGGAGACGCTGGTGCCTTTTCAGAAAGAAATCCCCGTCAATCAGAAACGCTGTTGGCATCATTCGCCTCCTGAAAAAGAAAACCCCTTGGGCTCGGCCACCTCGCAATGAATTTGGAGGCGCTTACTGCCAAGGGATTGTTTAATCTGCATAGAGTGTAACACGCCACAGCCCATCTTTCAATCCCCCAAAACCAATTTCTTTTCAGGACCCCGCTCGGGGTCTTGTTAGCATCTGCCCGTTCATCTTCACCTTCCCGCCGCGCTCTATTTTGGTAAAGCTCGAATCATGTCCTTGCCCATGTTGTACGTCGCCATTCCGAGTTTCATCAGAAATCGCCTCTTCTTCCGCTTACGCCGAACAATCTTCGCTGTCGCCGGCTTATCGTTTCCGCAAAGCCGCCTCACGCACGAACGGACAATACGCAGCGGCATCGCGAGTCTTTTCTACAAGAACGCCGAGCGCCTTGTCGTAATATAAATGTTACAGCGTGGTGTTTTTATCGCCTCGATATCACATCTGGCCACCACGGGTTTCTTTCAATTCCTGCCGTCCGTGGATTGTCCTTTCCCGCACAGTGTATACGCCTGCGGCGGCGAAGGCAAAACGGGTGTATGCGAGGCGGGAAAAAGCAGAAAACGGGCGGATAAAGATGGTAGACTCTCCCCGATGTGTCGTCAAACGAACAAGGAGTTATCGCCATGCAATCCTCGCGGCATCGCATGAATCGCCGGACGTTTCTGAAGGTCGGAACCTTGGGAGCGGCGTCGGCCATGACCCCCGCAATCCCGGCACAGGAGGCCGCGCCCGAACCGGTGTGCCGGGTCTTTGGCCGCACGGGTCTCAAGGTCAACGTGGTCGGTTTCGGATCGCTGAAGACTTCCGAGCCGGCCGTGTTTCAGGCGGCCTTCGACCGGGGTGTGAATTGGGTGGACACGGCGCGCGTCTATATGGACGGACGCAACGAGCGTCTGGTCGGCGAGGCGCTGAAAGGCTATCGCGACAAGGTGTATGTTTCGACCAAGGTTGTTCCGGGACCCATCGAGGAGATGGAAGCCTCTGTCGCGGAGAGCCTCGACGCGCTGGGCTTGGAGTCCGTGGATTTGATGCAGTTGCACCATCTCAATTCGAGGGACGAGGTGTTCAACAAGGATTACCGGGCCTTTTTCGCCCGGCTGCGCAAGGAAGGGAAGACGAAATTCGTCGGGGTGACGAGCCATTCGAACGAAATCGAAGTGCTCGATGCGGTCGTTTCGGATCCGGAAAAGTTCTGGGACACGATGATGATTCCCTACAACTTCAAGAGTCCGCCGGCCACGAAGGCGGCCATCGAACGCGCGGCGAAAGCGGGCGTCGGCATCATCGCCATGAAAACGCAGGCCGGCGGCTACGAAACGCGGGAACTGGGCGACATCAGCCCGCACCAGGCCGCGCTCAAATACGTCCTGCGCGACCCCAATGTTTCCTTCGCGATTCCGGGCATGACGGATCTCAAGCAGGTCGAGGAATGCGTTGCGGTGATGCGTATGACGTTGACGCGGGCGGACCTCGAATTGCTCGAACGGTATGGCAGGGCCATTGCCCCGTATTATTGCCACCGGTGCGGCGTCTGCCGCGGGGGATGTCCCGCCGGCATCCAAATCCCGGAAATCAACCGAAGCCTCATGTACGCGGAAGGATACCGCGACATGGCGCTGGCGCGTTCGACCTATCGCGCGATTCCGGCGTGCGCGTCGGCGTCGGCCTGCGAAAGGTGCTCGGAATGCACGGCGCGGTGTCCAAACGGTCTCGACATCGCCGAGCGCATGCAAAAGGCTCGAACACTGTTTGCGTGACGCCCTTGTAGCACCTTAAAATCCGGCTTCTACAAAAACAACAAGAAATTCCGGGGCAACTTGCACAACAAATTGAATTTCAAATGATTTTGCGAGTGCGATAACCGCGGGGTTTTGAGAGCGATTACGATTACGATGACAAGTTGTAGTGAGACCTCGGCTTTCTCCATGGGAGATGAAAATGAGGTTTCATGGGTTATCTTGCAACCGCGTAAAGATGTTCATAACTCTTTGTTTCAATTGCGAGCACGAGCACGAAGAGAAACTGGGTTATGGGCAACGCCCACGTCTATGCGGAAACCTGTTTATTGAACGGAGTGCGGCGCCATGAAAAGATTTGGAATTACGATGCTGTTGGCGGCGGCCACGATGGCGGCGGCGCCGAACGTCTTCGGACAGGAGGATCTCGCCCGGTCGCTTGGCGGCTTGATTTTCGCTGCGGACTGGAAGGCATCCGAGGCGCCGGCGGTCTACGACGCGAAAAACCTGTTCGAACTCATCAACGGCGAGGCGGAACTCTATTTCCCGTATGGATTCAAACGCACAATCGCCGTTACCTATGCGTCCGCCCCGGAGACCGGCGGCAAAATAAGTGTCGAGGTATACGAACTGGGCACGCCGCTCGACGCTTTCGGCGTGTATTCCAATTACCGCGACGAACGATCGCGCCTCGAACCTTTCGGCGCGGAAGGATTCATGGGCACAACGCAGGTTCTGTTTTTCCAGGATCGGTTTTTCGTCAAAATACGCCTCGGCGGCAAAACCGCCAACGGCAGGGAGGCGCTGCGGTCCTGCGCGGAGGCGGTCTCCCGCGTGTTGCCGCCCAACAAGGAAATGCCGGAGGAAGTGAAACTGTTGCGTTTCACCGGCGTCATACCGCAGACCACGCGCTATGTGGCCCAGAGCGTGCTCGGATACGATTTCTTCACGATGGGCCTGACGGCCGGCGCGGTCGTCGCGACAAAGCCGGTTACGCTCTTCGTGGTGTTGGGCATGAGTCCAAAGGACGCCGGGGACACCCTGAACCGGTACATCGCCCACCTTGAACAAAACAAGGGCCGTTATCGCTGGGAAGAATTGCCCGAAGGCAGAACTTTGCTCGCGGTGGATCCCCTGTACAAGGGCGTCGTGGCGGCCTCCGTGGGCAACTACGTTATAGGCGTCGCCAAACTGGCCACGCCCAAGGAAGGTCTTCCCATGCTGGCCCAGTTCCGCGAGGCGGTGGCGGCCCGCCCATAACGGCGGATACTCCCGAACGCAATCGCAACAGCCCGAAACCGGCTCCATCACGCATGTAAAACGGCCGTAATCCGGTTATCAACGTTTTCCAAAACAGCCCGGCGGCGGTGGTTCTTCGCCTTCGCCTTCGCCTTCGCCTTCGCCTTCGCCTTCACCTTCACCTTCGCCTTCACCTTCGCCTTCACCTTCACCTTCGCCTTCACCTTCGCCTTCGCCTTCGCCTTCGCCCTCGCCGACGGCTTCGACGGTCACTTTGCCGTCGTATGTGACGATGTCGGTGTACCAGTCGAAACTGTCGCCGAATTGGCCCTTGAGTTTGACTTCACCGAGCCGGATGGGCAAATCGCCCGGCGCGGCCGTGCCGGAAACGCGGAAGTTCAGGTAGAATAGGGTGTTGGCGGCTTTGCCTTGCAGAGCCTTCGGGCTGCCAATGCCGAGTCGGACGCTGCTGGTTTCGATCTTGACGCTCGTAAGGAAATCCTTGATCAACGGCGCGCCCTCGACGGACGCCTCGGAGTCGAGGCTCAGGTCGGGCGGAAACGAAACGACGAACTCGCTGCCGCTCAGTCCGGTCACGTCGTCAACCTGCAGCGGGATACGCGCGATGCCACCGCGTGGCGCGGATGCTTCGCCCAGGCGCACGTTTGCGGGTTGCCCGGCTTTGAGCAGGAAGGCAAGCGACTGTTTTTCGAGACTTTTTTCCATGCCGGGACTCAGCGGGAATCCGACGCCCGCGCGTAGCAGCATGACCGCGTCGGCGGAATCTACGGCCCTGTCGCCGTTCATGTCGCCGGCCTCGCGCTGCCAATCCTGGAAGGTGTCGAGACGCACCGTGAGCCGGAGGGCGCGCAACGCGTCGCCGCTGTCTATGTAGCCGTCGTCGTTCAGATCGCCGAGCATGTGGCCCGACTTGATGCACATCTGCGCGGTATCCGAATAATCCACGGTTATCGGGTTGGCGTCCTTGTCGTACAGCGCCACGCGGCTGAGCGTCACCGCTCCGCAGGCGCCGGCCGGCGCGTTCGCCGCGAGTTTCAAATAGACGTCGAACAGCGCGCCCTCGCCCTTGAGGATATTCGAGCTGCCGATGCTGGTGATCTGCACGCGCCCGGCCTCGCGGGTATTGGGCAGGAAGTTGGCCTCCTTGGTAATTTGCGACGGAAACACGCGCACATCCTTGACGAGCGCGGCATCGTATCGCAGGTCAATGTTCAGGCTCTTGGCGCTCAATCCCCGCGCGTTCGATATGTTGATCGGCAGGCGGATTTCGGATTTGTCGGGCTGGGCGGGATCGCCGGCGGTGTCCGGCAGCCACACGGTGACCGTGCCCGCCTTGGCGGTAACGGGATCGGATTTCGGACCGGGCACGCCGGACTTGTTCACGGCCTCGACCCGATACGTGTAGGTCTGGCCGGCCACAATGGCCGTGTCGGTGTAGGAAGGCTCCCTGATCAACTGCGCGTTGATCTTCGTGTCGTTTCGATAGACGTTGTAGCCGTCGAGCGTCGTTTCCGTATTGGCTTCCCACCGCAGGCGCACCTCGGCGGCGCCCGCCCACGCGGTAAGGCCGGCCGGTTTCGCCGGCGCGTTGCCCGACATAAGGATTTCCAGTGCGATCGGCGCGCGCACGTTGGCGATTTCCGCTTGTGCGTAACCGGTCAGCGTCGCCACGACTTTGAGCGCCGTCGTGCTGTTCGGCGCATCGAGGGCAAACGCCCCGTTGCCGTCCGTTGTGTCGGCGTCAATCTGTGTGTTGGTGACGTTGTTGCGCAGCACGACGGAGGCGCCCGCCAGGGGATTGCCCGAGGAGGCATCCTTGACCGTGCCGGTCACCTGTACGCCGCCGACGTAGGTGAATCCGCCTGAAAGCAGCGCCGTGCCCGCGCCGGTCGTTACGGCGATATCCACCTGGCCCGCGGCGTGCGCCGGCGTCACGACGGACAGGCTCGTGGCCGACACGCTGGAAATCGCGGCCGGGGCGCCGCCGAACGTAACCGATGTCGTTCCCGTCAGATTCCGCCCGTTGATGACGACCGCCGTCCCGCCCTGCGTCGAGCCGCTGTTCGGCGACGCGCCCGTCAAGACCGGCCGGTTGCTCGTGACCGTGATGTAGCCTACGCGCGTCTCCCAGTCGGTGCCGATGGCTGTGGTAACCATCAGCGCCACGGTGTAGGCGCCCGCGTTCTGGTAAACATGCGACGGCGCGGCCTCGTCGGTTTTTGGCGTGCCGTCACCGAAATCCCAAAGCCGGTCAATCAATTCCGCCCCGTTCAGATTCGATGTGTCGGTGAACTGGACCGTCAGGGGCGCCGCGCCGGACGTCACGTTGGCCGTGAAATCGGCGACCGGTCCCAGCGCGCCGCAGTAGCCGTCGTATTCGACAAATGCCCCGCGGGTTTCCAGCGCGGGAATGACGTTGCACAGCGCGTCCTGGTTGAGCGGATTGCTCACAAGTCCCACATAGTCCGGCTCGTCCAGTTCGGTGTCATAGCCGAGGCCCGTATTGGCCGCGAGCGCAGCGATGGATTCGATCCGGTTACCGCCGAGCCATAACTTGTGCAGCCGGGTGAGGCCGCTCAACGGCGACGCGTCCGAGATGGCGTTGGATTCGGCGTCGAGGTACTCCAGTTTGGTCAAGTTTGCAACCGGATCCAGGCTCTGGATCAGGTTGGCCCATATCGCCAGCATCGTCAGATCGGTCAGATTGCGTAGCGGTTCGATGCTTTCAATGAGATTGTAGGTCGCAAACAATTCGACCAGTTTCGTGCAATTCGCAAGGGGCGCAAGGCTCGTGATGGCGTTGCTGTCCAAATATAAACCGATCAAATCGGTCATGCCGGACAGCGGGGACAGATCCGTAATCTGGTTGTCCCACATCGAAAGATATTTCATTTTCGTAAGGGAAGACAGTGCCGTGAGCGATGCGTCGGTCAGGTCGTTTTGGGCCATCCAGAGCATTTCAAGTTTGGTCATTTGCGACACCGCGCCGATATCGCCCAGGTGCAGCCCATCGAGATCCAACTCGATGAGTTCCCGCAGGCCGGCGATGGGCGCAATGGTCGTTATCGGGTTGTAGAAAAGGATCAATCCCCACAGACGCGTCAGACCGGCCAGTGGCGCGATATTCGATATTTGATTGCCGCCCAGACCCAGAAACTCGAGATTTGTCAGCGATTGAAGCGGCGTGAGATTTTCAATCAGGTTGTTGTCCAATTGAAGTTCCCGTAACCGTAGCAATCCGCTCAGGGGCGTCAGATCGGATATGAAATTTTTGCTCTCCGTCTCCCAGTCGGAACCCAGTCCCAGAATTTCGAGGTCGGTGCAGTATTCGATGCCGTCCAGATTTCGAATACCCTTGCCAAAGGCGTACAGTTCGACGAGACCGTCGAGATCGCGTGGATAAATGGGTCCCGTCGGCAACTCGATGGCTTCACGCACCGCGGCTTCGAGGTTGGCATCGGCAAACACGACCGGTGCTTCACCCTCGCCTTCACCCTCGCCCTCGCCTTCGCCCTCGCCTTCGCCCTCGCCTTCGCCCTCGCCTTCGCCTCCCGCCGTAACATGGATATACTGTTCGAGGGTAACGACGCTTCCATCCACGTCCGTTTCGACATAGAGCGTCACGTCATAGTCGCCGGGAACGGTATACACATGCGTGGGATTCTGGAGGCTCGATGTTCCGCCGTCGCCGAAATCCCAATCCCAAGTGTGAATCGGCTCGCCTCCCGGTTCTGAGGTGTCGTAAAAGCGAACCGTCAACGGGGCCGGTCCTGACAGCGGTTCCGCGTAAAAATCCGCGACCGGCGGTTCGGGCGGGGAATACCGGAAAATTTCGAGGCCGTTCGTTCCGTTGGCGGCAAAAATCAGGCCGCCCGCAGCCACCACATCGTATCCGACATTGAACGTATCGTAATAGCCCAGCATGTCCGGATAGACGGGATCGCTCTTGATGTCCGCGACAATCAGGCCGCCGTCGGTGTCCGAACTCGCCCATAAGGCGTACAGATAGTCGTTGTTCGCGTGAAGGGCATCAAGGCCGCCGTCCGCATAGCTCGTGTCGATCCGCTGGACATCGGCAATATTCGAGATATTCAGCACGTCCACGCCGCCGTAATAAAGCGCGGCTTTGCCCTTTGGCGACGGCGGGGCATCGGGGGCGCTTCCGGCGGCGCCCTTCGCGCCGCCTCCGCCCTCGTACTGATACCACCCGACATAGGCGAATTCGCTGTTCGGAATCGAAATGTCCGTGACGCCGCCCTCGATGTAATTCACCTCGCCGGCGTAGATCGGCGCCGTGGGGGTAGTCGCATTGATCAACTCGACCGCGCCGTAATAGAAATCGTCCCATGCGTCATACCGTTCGAGCGCGACGAACACACGGTTTTTGGCCAGCGCGAGCCGATGCGGCCAGCCTTCCGTCAGATAATAACCCAGCACTTGCGGCGTGGCGCCGGAAATGTTGATGACGTCCACTTCGGCAAGCCAGTTGCCCGATTCGAGATCGGTCCCGCCCAACGCGACGTAGGCGTAACTTCCGCTGACCACGACATCCAGCGCAGGCACGGAGGCCGGACCCACTGTGGCGACACCCAAGAACGTACCGAGATTGACGACACTCATGCCGCCGTAACCGGAGGTTCCCCAAGTAACGTAGGCCTTGCCGCCGGCCAGCGCCACGCCCGTGACGGGGGCCGGCGTGGCAAAGTAATTCGCCACCTGTGGGTTGGCCGGATTGGATACGTTGATGGCATACAGCCCGTCGGAACTGCCGACATAGGCCGTCGAACCGTCCACGGCCACGGCGTAGGCCACGCCCGTGACACCGCCCAGTCTTTCCACCCGGCCCTGTTTGGTCATGCCGACGGCCGGCACACTCAAGCCGCCCGAAGCGCCGGAGGCCTTCTCGCCGGACCCAGCCGTCAACACCAGCGCCAGACACAAGGCCATGCCGACGGCCGATACAACCAGACGGCCGCTCTTATTTCGATCAAGACGACCCCATTGTGTGTTTGCCGTACGCATCGAAAAACCCCTTCCTCGGATACGCGCATTCCGATAGCGCGTTCCGTTTACAGACTGCACCGCGGCCTCATCAACACCCTAATGATGCCGTCAAATCCGCCAATTGTCAATCCCCCGCTTCCCCCGGGCCGAACGTCAGGAAACCCGGTAGGAATTTCGACAACCATGACAGCGGGCGGCAAGCGGCGATTGGCCCAAAGCGGATCGCCTTACCCGGCGAACGGGCGCGGATCGAGTAAATGGCCCTTCGGAAGAACATCCTTGAATGCGTCTGCCGTGGGCAGGGGCGGTTTCGATCGTTCGATCAAAGGCCAGATAGCGGCATATTTCGCGTTCAATTCCTTGTATTCGATCCATCGGGCCGGCAGTTCCCGCTCGTAATAGATGGCGTGCGCCGGACATTGATCGACGCAGGCGTTGCAGTCAATGCATTCGTTGGGGTCTATGACGAGACAGTTCATCCCCTCGCGAAAACAGGACACCGGGCACACCGACACGCATTCGGTGTACTTGCATTTGATGCACGGCTCGGCCACCACGTATGCCATGGCGTTCGTTCCTTCCGGTCCTATCCCTGTCCAATCGGGATGCGATTCTTCAACGTCCAGTCTACCGGTTTTCATTCCAGAATAAAAACCAGCGCCCGCATGGATTGCATCACGTTCTAACCGTTTTGCGCGCCGTGATTTAGCGTTTCACCGTTTGACATTCCCCCTTCCTTGTGCTACAGTAGGCGCATGTTTGCTGGGGCATAACGTGTGCAGGGAGTACGTGGTCGCCATGGCACTGAGCAAGAAACAACTCAAAATTGTCGAACAACTGGAACGGCGGGTCGAACTATGCCGGGAGTTCATGAACGACTGGCTGTTGTTCAACCAGATTCTCAGCGCATATCCGAACGCCGGCGCCAACAAGCCGCAACTCGAAGCGCAGTTTCTCAAGATAAAGAGTAAACTGGCCCGGGAACACCGGGTTCTTCGCGAAACACTGCAGGCCGACTACGGCATTGACGGCAATCTCATGAATATCGTCTCGTCGGCCACGGATCTCGAAAGCGTTCACAGCCAATCCGAAGTGGCGGTAAAGAAACTGACCATGGAATGGCACCGGGCGTTTATTTCAATCAATGAAACCCTCGGCGCGCTCGAAGACAAGAAGGCCCGCGCCGAGGCCGGCGAAAAGGTTCCCCTCATGGGACCCGCTATGGGTGGCGGAGGAATCAGTGGCGGGGGAATGTCCGACAAGACCAAGAAAAATTTGATGATTGTGGCGGGCGTCATCGCCGTGGCCCTGATCATTTATTTCGTGCCGCCGTTGCGCAACATGTACGTGGATGCCTTCAAAAACATCTTCGGGCGGTGAGGCCATTCCGCAGGACGATATCGTGCGGTTGACGGCCAGGGAGGAAAGGAGACGATCGTGACAAAGCGGGATTTGGTAATCAAGGTTGCCGAAAAGCTCGGCTTTACCCAGAACATGGTGGGCGACGTCGTGCAAGCCACATTGGATACCGTCACCAATTGCCTGGCCAATGGCCAGCGCCTGGAAATCCGCAATTTCGGCGTTTTCGAGGTAAAAAAACGCGATGCCCGCATCGGCCGGAATCCGCGGACCGGCCAGGAAGTCGCCATCGGCGAAAAGCGTGTCGCCACCTTCAAACCCGGCAAGGCGCTCAAGGAATACGTCGAGGGCACCGGACCGCGTCCCACATTTGACGATCAGAACGCGGAATCCTCGTCAGACGCGTAAAAAAGCCGCATCTTTCATCCGGTAGGTCGGGAAGCGGAACAAAGGGGCATACCCGCCTTTCGTAGGCAGTGATAGTGATGGACGATGACCGCCGTCGTCAGGAAGAGCAACACATAGTAGATTTTGAATGCCATTTCCTCCCACCGGGTATACGGCCCCGTGACCAATTGCGCAAGGATGTTCTGCACGATCAGCACCAGCCAAATGATTTTGCAGTCGGCGGGGAAAACATTACCCGGACAACCTCGCGGCAGGGGATGCGTTGCAATCCAATACCCCATCGCCGCCAAGCCAAGGATCATCGCGGGAAACAGGACGATGGACAGGACTGAGGCCCAATAGTCCTCGTTGCCGATATAAATGTTCGCCCATCCCTTCAGGCCGCACTTGACGGACATGCCAAGGCCGAACACAAGCCCCAGGCAAAGGCCGAAACGTTCCAGGTTCGGACATTCGCTCAACAGCAGACTTCCCAGCCGCATCCGTTGCGCCTCCGAAACCCGCCGATTCACGAGGAAATAGGCGACGCCATAGGCGATGCCGATGCTGATGCCGCCGGACGACTCCCAGCACCGCCACCAGTTGAAATGACTGTTGGGCCAGAAGTTCTGCGCCCATTTCCAGTTCTGACACAACGCCCAACCCGCCCCGTTCAGCAGACCGACGGTCAGAATCAGTTGCACATTTTTCCAGTCGCGGCGTCCGATTTCATACGCGAGAAATCCAAGGTAAATGCCGAGGTGCACAATGGCGAGGCGGTTGTCGTTGGCGAGACGCCGCAGGTTGGGATTTGCCTGAAAATCCTGGTACTGGGCATGGAGATTGTTGTACAGGGGCATGAAAAATTCCGGAAAATGCTCGAAAAGCAGGCGCGCAATCGCGGCGCCCGCCAGCCCGCAGGCGATGCGAAGGAACCAGTCCACGGCGCGCAACCGGCGTTCGGAACCGCACCACGCCAACATGCACGCGCCAATGCCCGCCCACGGGACTCCCGCGATGAACAGCCAGACAAACCCGTACACGGGCGATATGGGCGCGAAAATGCCTTTGGACGCATCGAGTTGAAGATGGCCCTCGAAAAAACTCGGCCATTGCATCCAGCCGCGCCCGCCGGAAAAACCGATCCCGAACGCAAGCGCCAACACGATCCACCCCGACGTATAACGGCGCGATTGGAGGCCGGACGGCTCTCGGGAGATGAACCACCACGCGGCGCCCCACGTCACGCCGGCGAAGATGCACCCGTTGGCGGCGCCGTAACCGGAACTTCCCCGGACCGCCCATGTCATGCCGCCCAGCGCCGCGAACAACAGCACCGGCAGCGCCAAATCGTGCGCCCAATCCCGCGGTTGGCCCTTGCCCATTTTTTCCTCCCGATGCGACACGATTTGTGTATTACATGCCGACACGCATTTTCACGGTCACACGGGGCGCCGATTAGTCCCGCCAGCCGGGAACGGAGTCGTCGAGCGTCAGTGTCCGAAAGTTCTTGAACCGGTGGAAGGTCAGGAAATTGGCATCGTGCATGTTGTGCGCGCCGCCGAGGCCGTCATCGAACGCCGTGCGACACACGGCAATGATGTCGCCGCTCTCGAATAACCAGTCCACATACTGAAATCCGTGCTTTTCGACATCCGGGTGATAAAGCAGCACGCACTGGATGGTCCATGCGCGCAGATCCGGCGAACTGGCCAGCGCCAGCGTGTTGCGCGTGCTGGCGGGACGGCCCGCTTGGTGCTTTTCGGGGATGTAATTCACGAGCGACCAATATTTTTTCGTTTGGGGATCCCACCGTATGGCGAACTTTTTCGATCCGCCGGGAAACGGGATGAAATCCTTGTCCGGATCGAAGGAAGCCTTCCGGCCCTTGGCGCTCACGCGGACGATGGCCGCGTGCTCCGTTTTCATTTTCGGCGTGATGTCCACGCGAAGGATATCCACAATATCCCCCTTGGGTGTGACGACCGCGTTGCCTTCGAGCCACGCGTTGAAGGCGCCGCCCAGCCATTCCGGATTGCGCGCGAGACAATTGCTGAACCGCCACGACTTGGCCTTGAGCAGATCGGCCTCCGTTTTTACGGACATCATCAACGCGCGGAAACGATGCCCCCATTTGTCGCCGCCCGCGGCGTCCTCCATCCCGCGCCAGAGCCGGCCCTTGTGCTCGATGACCGGCATCGGCGCGCAATGATACTCGCCTTGGGCGATCAGGCCCGAATCGGCGTCCCGGGGCACGGTCCACGTCGCGCCGCCGTCATCCGAACGGCGAATGAGAATGTTGCCGTATTCCCTGTGCGTGCCGAGCAGGTACAACGCGCCCCGATGCACGAACAGCGACGACCAGAACGCGCCCTCGATGCGCGCGGTCTCGCGCCAAGTCAGGCCCTTGTCGTCCGAACGGAAGATGTGCGAGACGGCGTTGGAATGGTACTGCGATTTCGGGCCGAACTCGTCGTGCGACGCCACATACGCGCCGTCCGCCAATACCGCCAGGGCCGGCGAGCCGACATACCGCTGTTCGGAGGCGGGGATATGATTGATGACCACGCCGGGAACCAGCGAAAAATCCGGTTTGTCTCCGGACGCCGATAGACCCGCGAGCACAATTGCCAACAACATTTTACTGCCTTTCTTCGGGGTTGCCCGCGCACGGTTCCCTGCGGTTATTCCGCGCGCACCACGCGGCAGCCGAACACGCCGCCGGCCATCATGCCGGGATGCGCCTGAAACGTCACGCGCGCGTTCCCTTTGTCCTTGGTCAGTTCCGACGGAATCGGATATGTGATATCCACGAATTCGCCCGGTTTGAGGTTGTCGAGTTTCTGCGTGGCGATTTTCGCTCCGTCCACAAGAAGATCGAATTCACGTGGGCCGGCGTCGCTGCCCCAGTACGTGACGATCAGCGCGATGGGCGCGTCCGGCGCCGTTTTCAACGTGAACGCGAACCGTCCGCCGTCCGCCGCGTCGCGCCATTTACGCCCCAGATGCTCACCGCACCGCGTATTTTCGCCGTCCATGGCGTGATCGCGTTCGGGTTGCATCTCGCCGGGCTGAACGAAATCAATCGTCCGGGCTTCGAGCGCCTTCCGGCGTTCCTCTTCCGCGCGATACTCGTCTTGCCTCTTTTTCCATTCTTCCTCGGTAAAAAAGTCCCAATAAACGGCGTGGCGCACGTGGTGCGTGCGGAAGAACGGGATCATGCGCACGTCGCCCGGCCGGCCCACGCCGGACGTTTCAAAGACCAACCGTTCGCCCGCGACGGGCTTCAGCCATTCGGCAACGGGGCGGTTCCCCGTCACCAGCACAGGCGCGATGGGCATCGGAGCAGCCGGATCGCCCAGTTGTCCCGCCAGCACGATAGGACCGTACAAAATCGCCGCGCGCCTGGGATTGTCGGGCATCGCCTCGATGCGCAGCGCCATCGAACATCCGATTTCGATCATGTCGCCGGTTCCCCACACGCGCTTGACCGGAATGAAACGGCCCGGCGGCCCGGCGGCACGGATCTCGTTGCCGTTGACCGAAACGCGCATGCGATCCGCCCATGCCGGATGGCGCAGATAGAAGGTCAAATCGAGCGGGTTCTTGCAGGCCAGGCGGAGGCGCGAGACGGGTTCGTCCGGAAACCGGGTTTCCTGCCGGAGCGTCAACCCCTTTTCCTCCCATTTGAGTTCCGATGCGATGAACAAATTCACATAGACGCCCGCCTCGTCGTGGAAATAGATGGCGTCGCCGTACTGCGCATGGTTTTCCATGCCCGTTCCAATGCAACAGGTAAACAGGTCGAACTGCGGCTGAAACACCTTTTCCATGCCGGGGGCCATTCCGACGTAGTAGGTAACGCCTCCGGCGACGGGATCCTGCGAGGCGAGGATGTGGTTGAACAGCGCCCGTTCGTAATAATCGGCGCGTTCCGGGGCGGCATCCCACATGAACAGGCGCCGGGTCAGTTTGAGCATGTTGTAGGTGTTGCAGGTTTCCGCCGTGTTCTTGCTCAGCCGGTTCGCGAGCAGGCCCGGTTCGCCGAAATGTTCTTGGTCGCTGTTGCCGCCGATGACGTAGGTATGATGGGCGACCACGGTCTTCCAGAAGAATTCGGCCACGTCGTGGAAGTATTTGTCGCCCGTCAATTCATATTGCCTTGCGGCGCCGGTCATCTTCGGGATTTGGGTGTTGGCGTGGCGTCCGTTCAATTCGTCTTTTCCCGCCGCCAGCGGGTCCATCACGGCCCGATGGTTGAATCGCCTCGCCAGCGCAAGATGATTCGGGTCGCCGGTGATGGCGTACACGTCGGCCGCCACCTCGTTCATTCCCCCGTGTTCGCAGTCGAGCATGCGCTGATCGAGTTCGTCGCTGAGACCGCAGGTTGTCGCAAACGCCCAGTCCGCCAAGCCAACCAGCACATTCCGCGCGCGCGAACAGCCGGCGATCTGGTACGCGTCGCGCAGCCCGGCCATCAGTTTGTGCATCGTGTACCACGGCACCCAGCATCCGTTGAGATCGAACCCTTTCGAGCGAATGTCGCCGCGGGCGATTTCCGCGAAAATACGTTTGCCTTCGGGAATGGCCGCCACATACCCGTTCCCGTTGGCAATCTGGCACGCCGCCAATTCGTCCACGATGTACGACACGCGATCGTAAAAGTGAATGTCGCCGGTCGCGGCGTACATCTTCGCGCACGCGGACAAATAATGGCCGAGGGTGTGCCCGGCCACGCCCTGTTCCTCCCAGCCGCCGTACCGCTGCGCCTTCGGACGCAGCCCCGCGTCTTCGCGAAACCCCGCCAGCAGGCGATCCGCCTCGAGTTTCAGCAGGTAGTCCGCATCGCGCAACATCGCGTCACGAAACGGACCGTCAAGCAGCCGGACATTCTTGGGCTCGAACGCCTCCGCCTTCATCGCCACCGGGTCCGCCGCCGCGCACACCGCGGCCGATAGGATGGATACCATGATTGCGACTCCGCTCACGGGCTTCATGACGCCATCGCGCTCCTCGCCTGCATTTTGCCGCAAGCAACCGCACCATGTCGAATTTGTCAACCCAACCATCCGCGACCGTTTCGCGCCTTACCGGCCGAGACTTCCGGGACCGTATCGAAGCGTCTCGAAGATTTCGCCGGACGGCTCTTCGCGGGCGACAACGAGGAGTTCGTTCGGCTCGGTCTGGATCGTCCAGCCCGTTTCGGTGCGTTCAAGCGGGACTGGAGCGACCACACGGCCCATGCCCTCTCGCCATTCGACCATCCACGCGCGGAGATCCGCCGCCGAACTGCTCCACGAAAGGGGGCCTGGGTGCGTGGAGGCCATGGCCATGCACACACTTTCCCCAAGCGGTTTCCGGTCGAGGCTGAATATCATCCATGCGCCGGCCCCGTCCACGAACGTGCCGTCGCCCGCCGTCAACACACCGGCGCCCGTGGCAAGCATGATGCGATCGTCCCGGTTGCAATGGACGATCGCAGGCAGGGCCGCGCGCGGCTGAAGCGTCAGCGGGACGCGCTTCATGCCGGGAAGATGCGTTTCCACGCGCGCATCGGGTCCGATGGGACCGCGGGGGAAGAAGGCCATCGGACCGTTCTCCTGCATGACGCGCCACTGGCCGCCCGTTGTATGAAGCGGCATTGCGCCATGGGGAAGGATGTGGCCCATAAGGCCCAGATACCCGTTAGCCGCCGGATCGCCGGTCAACGCAACGTCTGTCACGAAAGAGTCTTTGCCGGGCAGCGTTTCCCACGGTTCCGGCGACCAATAGAGGCGGCCCTTTCCGCGCGTGAACGAATAAATGGCGGACGGGGCTGGTTGTGAGAGTTTATCGGGCAGGCCCTCGACAATCGGAAACGGCAGGCCGGAGGCGTGCGTTTCTTCTCGCAGAAATTTGACGCCAAAGGCCTTTTCAAGACGCGTCGGATCGCGCGCGCCCTGCGCGGTGATTGCCGGATCGCCCGACACGTAGACGTTCGCGCCGCGCTCGGCGGCTTCGAGCAACGCGGCAAAGGAAGCGTCGTCGAGCGCATAAGCGAGCGGCATGACGATCGCCTCGGGCGGCGTTGCGGCCATGCCGACGAGATTCGCTTCGTTCGCGACGTCGAAGTTCACATTGCTTGCCAGCAAGCATTCAATAACGTTCATGAGCGACGCATGCGCCATCGCCTCCGGCGCGCCCAGCCGCCATGTATCGGGCAACACGAGCACGGTTTCCGAAAGCGGATAATGAAGTTCGATCTGCGACGCAAGCATCCGCAGGTTGCGGTACAGTTTGAGGACGGGTTTCGGGCGCAACGGATTCGCGTACGCCATGCCCCACGGGAACACACGATCGGGGTCGTCGCTCCAGCACCAGTTCTGAATCTTACTGACGCCCATGCCCAGCGCCGCATGCACGACCCACCAGAACAACTCGTTGCGTTCCTCGTCGGTGCGTTGGATGTGATAGTCGCGCCCGCCGCGTTCGGGCGCCCATGCGTCGTGTGTCTTGACGCCGAACTCGCCGATGTTGCAGCCGTGTCCCGTACGGCGCATATCATTCCACTTGATCGTGGCCATCAGCCGCGCCGTGTCGCGTTTCGGTTCGTCGAAATAGCCGAAGTTGGCCACGTCCATGTCGCCGACCGTGAGGCGAAGGTCTATCCCGTTGAACGGCCGCTGATAGTACTCGCTCGTGATGGGATGCGTTTGATCCTCCAAGCGGATCGCCCCGCATAACGCGCCGATCCAGCGTTTCATCAATTCCGTTTTGAACAGGGCCACATCGCGCGCGTGTACGTCGTACCACGTCTGCGCCGGCCAATCGGCGACGGGGATATCGCCCAGTGATCCGGTTGGCGGCGGATTCCATGCGGCGCGCAAGGCATCGTCGTTCCCATATCGCGCGCGCAGGAAATCGTTCCACAAACGCCGGATGTCCGGGATGTCCTTCAATTTCAACTGGAAATCGCCGTTGAGGTAGTAGATCAAGCCCGGCGTGCCCTTGAACCGCCGGGCGAAATGGCGGCACATTTCGGACTGTTGCCGCAATTCCTCGTCGCTTGTCACAACATCCTGCCCGATAAGCAGCCCCGCCATATAAACAAGCCCGGTCTGTTGCGCAAGGCGGATATAATCGTCCAATTGTTTTTCAAACACATCCGTGAACACGTAGTTCGCCGGCGCAAATTGGAGATTTTCGAACATGTGCAGGCCATAATCGCGCATGCCGTCCATGTCGGCACGCCACGTTTGCGGCGAATGGGACGACGACAGAAACACGTTGCAGTAGGCGTCCGTGCCGAAAAGGCAGGCCCGCCGCAATTGCCCGCCCGCCTCCAACGTGAAGCCGTTGTCCACGAAACGCACCCGGGGCGCTTCTTCGGACGGACGGTTCTCTGGAATGGGCGCATCGGCTTTCAACATTGAATCCGTTACGCCCGTTTTCAGGAGAGCAATGACCTTGTCGAGCCATTGACGGCCCTCGCCGCCGCTGAAAAGGTCGCGGTTGGTTACGCCAAAGAGTGCCCACACGGAATGTTTGTAAGGCGCGGCGGTATGGAAAACGATCGCGCCCGGGACGCCGGAGAAGCGGTCGTATTCGTCGCGGGCTTCGATGATCGGAATCCATCGCGCCGTGCCGTTGAGTTGGGCCGTGGCCTCGAAACCTTCCACACGCCCCAAAATACGGCCATCCGACGCCAAGGGGCCGTCAGGGGCGAACACGAGCGATTCACCGGCGAATTTCTGGTCGGGGCTGAACAGCATGAGTTGGCGCGGATCGAGGACAAGGCCGTCTTCCGGCCTGCCGTAATGTGCGTTGATGAGTGTTTCAGGCGGCAGCGCCGCGCACGTGGCCTCGTCAATCCAGAGCGTTCCCACGCCTTGATAAAAGCCCGCGCGCAGGACGGTCTTTGCGGTATGGACCGCGATGGTCACGGACGTTTCGCGGCGCGTCCAATCCGTTGCGGCGCGGATTTGCGCGAAATCAATGAACTTCACAAGGCCGCCCTGTGCGTCGTACTCGTACACAGCGAGAAAGGCGAATCCCGGCCCTTGGACCGCGCTGGTTTTCGCGTGCGCGCCGATGAGGTAAGTCTGCCCGGGCTGGACGTCGATCGGCGTTTCCCACGCCACGCCATGCCCAAGCCCCTCGTTGCTGATCTGTCCGCAGGATTGGCCGGTCGGCGCGCCTTCGGCGACGACCGAGCATGCTTGGGGCGATCCGGTTTTCCAATGATCCGCGCCGCTTTCAAACCCGCCGTTTGGAATCCGCGCGGTTTCCGGGGCACGCGCCCGTTCGCGCTGTTTGAGCCAGTCGTCGCGGCTCGACACCCATTGCCCGTCGCGTTTCACCCACAACGCATCGAACGCGTATCCGCCGGTGCAGAACAGGTCGCCGCCCTTTTCGAGAAACGCCAGCAGCGAATCCCTCGCCGCTGCCGGAAACGATGCGCCGGTCGGCACAATCAGCAGATCGAAGGACTCCGCATTGAATGTGGCCGCGTCGGCCAGTTGGTCCGCGTCGAGACTCGTCAACGGGATGCCCTGCGATTGCAGCACGTCCCGGAACGTCCGCGCCGGCGTGGGAAAGCCGGCCACGGGCAAGGACGGCTCCTCAAGGATCGCGGCACGGTAATCCGTCCCGGCGGAGGCGGCGGCAAAGACCAGCATCCCAAGGAAAACGGCAAATGGACGATACAAACGCCGTGGGCGAGACGGACCCGCGAAATGCTTCATTTTCCGCATGGACTCCACTGAATCCACCATGTCCACCTCGTCCACGGCATGGAGTAAAAAAGGCCTCTGGCCGGGGAATTTGGTTCCTACGCGCCAAGCATCATCGTTGCCGCCGCGCGCTTCGCCGCAACAGCGCCCATCCCGCCGCGAGAAGCGCCGGAACGACAGGCCATGCCGCAACCGGCACGCTCAATCCGACCCAGAATCCGGTGACGGAATTGATGGCGGGCGCAAGATGGCCTTCGCCGTCGTCGGCGGTGCCGGCTGCAACCCGGATCGTAAGCCGTCCGTCTCCCGTGATGTCGGAAATCGTGATGGTCCGCGTCACATTGCCGGAACCGGTCACGAAAACCGTGCCCGTGGCGGTGCCGTCGGCGACGAGCGTCACGTCGGCGGGCGACAGGGTGATATTGGCCGCGCCGGTGTACGTGACGGTATACGAAACCGGCCCCGCGACGGTTTGATCCGTGGACGGCGGACTGATGCTCACCGAAATCTGGACCGGCGTACCGACGGAAAACGTCATTGTTGCGCCGGAGGCGCCGATGCCCGTCAGGGCGACGTTGCTCGCCGTCCCGCTCTTGAGATTGCTGTTCGGCGTCGAGGAGGCATTGAACGTGGCGTTGTTGCCGGAGCGGAACAGATCCGTGTCCTGACCTTGGTTTTGGTTGTTCAGCAGATGGTTCATGCCATCGGCCTCCTCGAGCGCGATGCCGAAATCCGTCGGACTCTGGTTGACGGCATTGGTTCGCCGGATATTGTCGTCAACCAGGATCGTACCGTCGCAATGGAAAATCGCCAATCCGCCCTGCGTGCCGGGCAATCCGGCGTCGTAACCCGTCTGCTGGCGGTTCTCGACGATGAAAAATTCCTGGCTGCCGGGCACATTGATGCGAAGCACGGCGTTGCTGCCGTTCGCCGCATCGAGGCTGGCCGTCTGGTTGCCCGGCGCGGTCATCGTGGTCACGTCCGCCCACCCCAACCAACTTTTGAGAAATCCGTCCACATGGACGGGCAAGTCGCCCGAACTGCCGCCCCAGCTTCCGCTGGCCATGAGACTGAACATGCCCAGTCCCGCCCAGTTGCCGCCGCTGCCGCTGCCGTCCGCGTCGTAAAGGTCCGGAAGCCCGATGTCGTGGCCCAGTTCGTGCGTCATCGGGCCCATCTTCGCCATTTGCGAGCCGTTGAATTCCGACCCGCAATAGCAGTACCCGACTATGTTTTTACCGTCCGAATCGCTGCCAATCGTCAGGCCGCTCAGCCGCGGCGTCCGCCACATTTCGTGCGCCCATGCGCGCGGGACCGCGCTCTGGTAATACGAGGTCTCGTCGCCCGCCTGATAAATCAGGATATGCAGTTCGTTCGGTTCGATCGTGCCGCTCGAATCGGTGTCGAACGGGGCAAAATTGATATAGGCGTTGGCGGCCTTGATCGCCTGCACGGCAATCGCTTCCGAATTGCCCGACTGAATATCCGAAGAGGAACTCAGCCCGGACACCGTGATCGGGCCTATGACTCCGTCGTTCGCCGTGCCGTGGCTTTCCTCCGCCGGGGCGATTGTGAAAAGGCCGTTGGAAACCTGCGTGTAGTACGCGGCCATATCCGTGAGCCGCTGGCTCCACAGCGCGGCGGAGGGATAGGCGAACGCGGCGCCGCCCGCGGCGTTTTCGATGAGGAGTATCACGGCCTTGTGCGTGCCCGAAATCGGCGGGGACGGGGGAACCGTTCCCTTCGCGGCGGCGTCGGCCCATGCCTTCTCGATTTTGTCGAACATAATGCCGTTTGGCGGGCTTCCGCCAAAGGGGGGAATCGTCCCGTCCGCGCCGATGCACGCCCATGCGGCGCCGCCCGTCAGCGCCAGGATTGCCAGCGCCGCCATGCAACAAAACAGGCATATTCGATGGATAGTGCGGAAATACATAAGAAGTCCTCCTTGCTTCCGTCCGCGCACGGACGGCAAGTTTGCACTGCGCCATTGCACCGTTATTGAAACCTGCCGTACATACTGTACACCACAGGGCGGCCAATGGGAAAGAAAAATTTTGCCTTGCGGGCCGCTGTTTTGCGCCGGTATGATAACCCCCCGGAAGGAAAGGGAACATTCCATGAATCAATCCATGAACACGGCCGACATCCGCGAAGTCGTCGCGCGGGTCGTCGCGCAGACGCCGGTAACCGATCTCCATACGCATCTTTACGCGCCCGCGTTCGGTCCGCTGCTCTTGTGGGGCATTGACGAGATGCTGACGTACCACTATCTCGCCGCGGAAGTCCTTCGCGTGTCGGACATGCCGTACGAGGCGTATTGGGCGCTCCCGAAGAAGCAGCAGGCCGAATTGATCTGGCGCGAGTTGTTCATTGAACGATCACCGATGAGCGAGGCGTGCCGGGGCGTGCTGACGGCCCTCGACCGGCTGGGCCTCGATATGACCGAGCGCGACCTGAACACGCATCGCGACTATTTCATGGACAGGCGGCCCGAAGATCATGTGGATACCGTGCTGAAGACCGCGAATCTCAAGTGCGTGGTCATGACCAACGACCCGTTCGATCCGCTTGAACGGCCCGTGTGGATGAACGGGTTCGCCGGCGACAAGCGTTTCCACGCCGCGCTGCGCCTCGATGCGCTGCTCAACGACTGGGGCCGCGCCTGTGCGACGATGCGCGAATGGGGCTACGACACGGAGCCGGGCTTGGGCTCGAAGACCGTCGCCGAAATCCGCCGGTTGCTCGACGAGTGGACGCAGCGGATGGGCGCGCTGTATATGGCCGCGTCGTTTCCGCCGGATTTCGCGTTTCCAGACGATTCGCCGCGCGGGCGAATCATCGAATCGTGCGTGCTTCCGGCAGGCCGCGACAACGGCGTGCCGTTCGCGATGATGATCGGCGTCAAACGCAACGTGAATCCGGCCTTGAAACTGGCGGCGGACGGCGTGGGCCTTTCGGACGTGGACGCGGTGGCGCGGATCTGCGCGCAGTACCCGGACAACCGGTTCATGGCGACGATGCTGGCCCGCGAAAACCAGCACGAGTTGTGCGTCACGGCGCGCAAGTTCCGCAACCTGATGCCGTTCGGATGCTGGTGGTTCCTGAACAATCCCAGCCTAATCGAGGAAATGACGCGCATGCGCATGGAACTGCTTGGCTTGGGTTTCGTGCCGCAGCATTCCGACGCGCGCGTGCTCGATCAGGTCATCTACAAATGGGAGCACAGCCGCGCGATTATCGCGAAAGTCCTCGCCGACAAGTACGCCGATTTAATCGCGACGGGCTGGTCAATTGAAGAAAACGAGATCGCCCGCGACGCGGCCCGGCTGCTCGACGGCAATTTCTGGAATTTCCTGGGACGCAACTGAGGAGTTTGCATGTATACCGTTGTGCGCACCATCACGCTGCGCGACGCCGATGCGGCGGGCGTCCTGTTTTTTGCGCGCTACCTGTCGCTCGCGCACGACGCCTACGAGGAAATGATGGCGTCGCGCGGCATCCGTTTCGGCGACATGCTGCACGCGGGCACGTATATCCTGCCGGTCATCCGGACCGGCTGCGAATATCGCGTTCCGCTGAAAATCGGTGATGCCGTTGAAATCCGCGTGGCGATTGCCGAAATTCGCCGCCGATCGTACACCGTGGCGTATGAAATGATTGCGCCGGACGGGCGTCTGGCCGCCAAGTGCCACACCACCCATGTCGCCGTGGACAAGACGTCCCGTAAGTCCATTCCGCTGCCGGATGAACTGGCCGCCGCGCTCCGCGCGGAAGCTCATGGCGCAAAGCCCGCAACAACGAGGGACGGACGGCATGGATGAATGGGACATTATGGACATCGCTTTAACACAATGATCTTTCTCTTTGTCATGTCCATCCCGGCCTTAATGTCCATATCGTCTCTCGAAATCTTGTAAATTTAGCGATCAGTCGAAAGCGTAGCGCCGAATTCCGATTCGGCTGAGCCGCCAATGCCCGTACCGAATCGGAATTCGGCGTTACAGGCCGTTGTGCTGAATCTGCTCACGCGATCCGAGCAATAGATGGTCTCAACCTCTGGATATCACATGACCTATTTGCCGCCGACAGAATCCCGTTGGGCGGGCGCGCGCGAAGTGATGGGAATGTCCGGTCCGATCATCCTCGGATCGCTTTCGTACACGCTCATGCAGTTTGTGGATCAGGTCATCGTGTCTCGGCTTGGCCTAAACGAATTGGCCGCGATGGGTTCTGCGGGCGTGTGGTCGTATGTGCTCGGATGCCTGCTGTTCGGAATCGTCGGATGTGTCAGCACTTTCGTGTCGCAATGCTATGGGCGCGGCGACAAGGAAAATTGCGCCCGCTACACCTGGCAAGGCATCTATTTGTCATTGCTGGCGGCCGCCATGGCCGTGGCGCTGTGGCCGCTGTCCGGGCCGCTTTTCCGCGCGATGCACCACAGCCCCGAAGTCACGGAACTGGAGTTGACGTTTTTCCGCATCCGGTTGTTCGGCTACCTTCCGATGGCGTGGGCGACGGCGCTGGCGTCATTCTTCCAAGGCATCGGCCGCCCCGGCGTGCCGATGTACGCGGCCATTGCCGCCAATGTCGTGAATCTCGTGCTGAACTACGGCCTGGTATTCGGCCGTTTCGGGCTGCCCCGGCTCGAAATCGCCGGATCGGCCACGGCCACCGTGCTTGCCATGACCTTCCAGGCCGTCCTGTTGCAAGCCTTGTTCATGAGCGGGCGCGTCCATGCACCATACGGCAGCCGCCGCGTTTGGCGATTCGATATTGTCCGCGCGCGCGAGTTGTGCCGCATCGGATTCTTCGCCGGCCTGACGATTTTCATGGATGTCGCCAACTGGGCCATCTTCACGAGTTTCATCGTCGGCCATTTCGGCGCCGTGTCGCTCGCGGCCCACAACGCGGCCATCGCGTTCATGCACCTCTGCTTCATGCCGGCCCTCGGCATCAACCAAGGCATCGCGGCCATCGTGGGCATGTACGTCGGACGCGGACAGCACGACACCGCCGCATCGCGCACCTACACCGCCATGCGGATCGCCGGCGTGTACATGTTTCTTCTGGGACTGGTATTCGCCTTCTTCGGAAAGGGCCTCGTCGCCTTTTTCTTCACGCAGGATCCCGGCGTCGTCGTTCTCGGCCACAAACTGCTGATCCTCGCCGCGATTTTTCAGGCCTTCGACGCCATCAATATCGTGGCGCTCGGCGCGTTGCGCGGCGCAGGCGACACGCGCCATGTCTTCTATCTGACTCTTGCCTTCGCCTACGGATTCTTTCTGCCGCTGTCGCTGATCCTGGCGTTTCCGGCGGGATGGGGCGCGGTCGGCGCGTGGATCGGCGCAACGGCCTACATCATCGGCCTGAGCGGTCTTTTGTTCCGCCGTTTTCGGAGCGGCCGCTGGCGCGAAATGGACATCTTTTCCTCACGCGGATGAATCCATGCCGTTCGCTTGTCTTGCCCGCCGCCGGCGCCGTTGTTTCTGCTTGCGGATGCGCGCTTGTTCTTTCGATGCGGGGCTGGCGGAACCGAGCCGGACGGCCTCGACGAGTTCACAAAGGCGGCGGCGTGCATAAAAGCGGTTGAGCGACTGCGAGCGCGCCTGCTGCATTTTCACTTCGATGCCGGTCGGACGATGAACAAGCCGGACGCATGTGGCGCTCCGGTTGACTTTCTGGCCGCCCGGGCCGCCGGACGACATGAACGATTCGTCGAGATCTTCCTCGCGAAGCCCGCAGGCGTCCATGCGTTCCCGCAATTCCGCTTCCTTCCGTGGCGTCACGCCAAACCGAACCATGCCCGACAAGCCTCCGCGATGCCTCATGTCAGTTGATACTTACCACCCGTCGTTTTATTATACGGAAGCGGCCGATGCGAAATAGAGGCCGCGGGTTGTTTACGGTGGGAGGCATTGCCATGAAAAGTGTCGAATCAACGCGCAGAACTTTTTTGAAGACAACAGGGACAATGGCGGCGGGACTCGCCTTCGCGGGAAACGTATCCGCCCAAGGTTCCACCGAGAAACTGGCCATCCAAGGCGGGCCTAAAGCGGTGACCGTACCGGATTCGGACGCCGCCCGCTGGCCGCGATACGGCGAAGCGGAAGAACAGGCGGTCCTTGAACTCGTGCGGCGGCCGACCTACGATCCGATTGCGGGGCTTGAGGAAGATTGGAAAAGCCATTTCGGCGTGCCGTTCGCCAAGGCGCATTTCAACGGAACCAGTGCGCTGGCCTCGATGTTCTTTGCGCTGAACCTGCCGCCCGGCAGCGAGATCATGGTTCCGAGTTATACCTTTTTTGCGACCATCGTTCCGATGCGGCTGTTCGGGCTGGTTCCGGTATTCGTGGATATCAACCCGCAGACACTCAACCTCGACCTGAACGATGCCAAGAAACGGTTGACGAAGGACACGAAGGCCATCCTGCCGGTCCATTGGATCGGCCTTCCGGCGGATATGGACGAGATCAACGACTGGGCCCATGAAAAGGGATTGATCGTTCTCGAAGACAGCGCGCATGCACACGGCGCGAAACTCAAGGGCAAGTACACGGGATCGTGGAGCCGGATGGCCATCTACAGTTTTCAGGCCACAAAACCCTTGCCGTCCATCGAAGGCGGATTGGGCGTCTACCAGAACCGCGAGGATTTCGAGCGGGCCACTGCGTTCGGCAATTACGACATGCCGGGCATCCCCGCCGACAGCCCGTACATGAAATACAAAGGTTCGGGGCTCGGATTGAAATTCCGCATGCACCCCTTCGCGGCGGCGCTCGCGCGATGCCAACTCAAGGGTCTCGAAGAACGCAACGAGGCCGGAGCGAAGCAGGTGCGCCAACTCAACGACGCCCTCCTGCAACTCCCCGGATTGTCCGAGCAAACCAGCGGACGCAAGGACGTACAGCGGCTCTACTATTCGTGGAACATGCTGTTCATTGATGAGGCGAAGGCGGGCATGACGCGCGAGGCGGCCGTCAAGGCGCTTGCCGCCGAGGGCGTGCGCGCCAGCGCGCTGAGTTACACGCTCCAGCACAAACTGGCGATCTATGCCGAGGATGAATGGTGGCATCACAAGCCGGTGATTCCGGAATTGCCCGGATCGGAAAAGGCCAACGCGACCGCGCTGGCGCTGCCGTATTTCACGACCGAAGTCCCTGAACTCGTCGAACAGTATGTGAAGGCGTTTGAAAAGGTCTGGGCGCACCGGAAGGAGCTCGCGTGATCTGTACTCCCATGTAGTTTGTGCTCGCGTTCGCGTTCATGCTCGTGCGCGTAATCGAAAACCGTATCCGCGAATGGCATCGAGCACAAGATGAAGAAAACGGAGGATCGAGGAAATGAAATCATTGGCTACTCTAAGCATAATTATGCCAGCTCTTCTTGCCGTTTTTGTCGCAAACGCCGCGGACGATGCCCCCGCGTGGCCGCTCGCGTGCCGAACGGCAAGTTACGGCAAGTACGAGGCCGCGGCATTGAGCCACATGTCATCCATCGGCCTGAATTACGTGTTCATTCCCGTGCCCGCGGCGGATCAGGTCGAGGCTACGATCCAGAAACTCAAAGACGCCAAACTGACGCCGCTGGTTGTTCGCGGCAACACAGACCTGTCGAAGGAAGCGTGCGTGGATGAACTGGGCGCGCAGGCGGCCATTTGCGGGAAGATGGGCGTCAAGTACATGTTTCTCAGCGCGAAATGCAACGGCGCGGAGAAATCCGTCGTTTACGAGCGCCTGCGCCGTGCGGGCGACGCCGCACAAAAACACGGCGTCATCATCTCGCTCGAAACACATCCGGAACTCTGCACGAACGGCGATGTCCAGCTCGAAACCATGAAGGCGATCAATCACCCGAATGTCCGCATCAACTTCGACACGGCGAACATCACGTTTTACAACAAGGACACAACGGCCGTGGCCGAGTTGAAGAAGATCATTGACTATGTCGCGACGGTTGAAATCAAGGACCACAACGCCGAGTTCGAGTCGTGGAATTTTCCGGCCCTCGGCACCGGCAAGGTGGACTTTCCCGCCATCTTCAAGATTCTCAAGGAGCACCAATACGCCGGCCCCGTAACGATCGAATTCGAGGGCGTCAAGGGCGTCGAATTGACTGAAGAGCAAACAAAACAGGCCATCGCGGATTCGGTGGCGTACGTGAAATCCATCGCCGCGTTCAAATAGCACCCGAATGCCGACATGCTTCATGGATTGGACAATAAGTACTTCGTACACGACTTGCGGCGTTCTTGTCGCGCTCGTAATCGAAAGTGAATGAAATCGGCGAAATTGCTGAAGAGAAGGAATGACGATGTCTTTGAAGCGCCTTGGTTTTCGCGGATTTGGGACAAAGCAAATCCTGATTACGATTAGGAGCACGAGCACGAGATCTGAGACCGCGGGCATTGCAACGTCAGATATGAAGCGGGGGAAAGCATGACTTCACAAGGATATAGTCACCTGAGCGGCCCTGATTACGTCATGCTGGGCGGATATTTTGTCATCATGCTCGGCATCGGCCTGTACTTCTACCGGCACATGCGCGGCATGAAGGATTACTTCACGGGCGCGAACAAGATCCCGTGGTGGCTGAGCGGCGTGTCGTTCTACATGACGAGTTTCAGCGTGGCCGCATTCGTGTTCTATCCATCGCTGTGTTACCGGCACGGCTGGGTCGGCGTGACGTTGCTGTGGGTGGCCGTACCCGCCGCGTTGTTCAGCGCGGGCCTGTTTGCGGCACGTTGGCGGCGCGCACGGATTGACAGCCCTGTCGAATACCTCGAAACACGCTACGGGCCCGTGTTGCGGCAACTGTTCGCGTGGCAGGGCGTACCGGTCAAGATCATTGACGACGGGATCAAACTGTACGCCACAGGCAAGTTCATTTCGATTTGCGCGGGCATACCGATCAATTACAGCATTCTCGGCGCGGGCGGCGTCATGCTCCTCTACACGTTCATGGGAGGCGTCTGGGCGGTATCGGTCACGGACTTCGTGCAATTCGTCGTACTGGCGGCAGGCCTGCTGATTGTGTTGCCGTTATCCATTTCAAAAGCGGGCGGCCTCTCGAACATTTTCGAAAATTCGCCCGACGGCTTTTTCAACCTGACCTCGCCGGAATTCGGCTGGTCGTATGTGATTCCGCTCGTGTTGCTGTACAGCCTTGCATGGAGCAGCATCAACTGGTCGCTCATCCAGCGCTATTACTGCGTCCCGAACGAAAAGGACGCGCGGAAAGTCGGCGGACTGGTTGTGGCGTTGTACATCATCGGACCGCCGATGATGTTCTTCCCCGCCATCGCCGCGCGACAGTTCATCCCCACGCTCGCGGACGCCGGTGACATCTATCCGACACTGTGCGCGCAACTGCTGCCCGCGGGCATGCTCGGCCTCGCCCTCGCTGCGATGTTCTCGGCGACCATGTCAACATTGAGCGGCGACTACAATGTGTGCGCCAGCGTGCTCACCAACGATGTGTACCGCCGCCTGATTCGGCCCCGCGCCGCGGAACGCGAACTGGTGACCGTCGGGCGCGCAATGACGCTGATCATCGGCGTCATCGGACTCGGCGCGGCCTTCCTGATGGCCCGGGGAAAAGCCGAGGACTTGTTCCGCATCATGGTAACGCTGTTTGGCATCGCGACGGCCCCCGTCGCCATTCCGATGCTACTCGGTCTTCTTTCGCGCAAGATGACCAACACGGGTGCGGTGCTCGGATTTCTCGCGGGAATCGGCGTGGGACTTGGCCTTTTCTTCCTCTCGCGCATCAACCGTGAAGTCGCGTTCATGGGCTTGGCCTGGCATCCTAAGGCGTCTGAACTGGTCATCGGCGGCTTCGCGATCAAAATGGAGATTGTCATGTTCCTGGGCACGGCGCTGGTTACCTTCACCGTCATGGCTGCCGCCAGCCTGCTGAAACCGATGGCCTCCGCCGATCGCGGGCGCGTCGAAGCGTTCATGAAACGCCTCGAGGCGCCCATCGGCGCCCTTGAAGAGGACAAAGCCGCAATGGCACATGCGGGGAGCATCATGTCGCCCTTCCGGGTCGTGGGATTTTGCATCGTCGCCATCGGCCTGTTGATGCTGGGCGTGCTGCCGTGGGTCAAAGATCCCATGGCCTTTTGGCTTGACGCCGTGCTCGGTTTCGCGCTCATGGCCGCGGGATTCGTTGGAATTGGACGCGGTTATTGGAAAACCCTGCCGAAAGGGTAAAAGAACGATCCCCCCTGCCGGAATGGCCCAATCTTCGGTGTGTTTTACATGGAGTAACGGCCGTATCGCGCGCGTTTCACGCGGCGCTATACCCGAATCGTGCGCAAAAATTCCTCGGGCGCGACAATGCCGTTTTTGACCTTGAGCCGGCAGCGATCGGCCATCGTCTTCATCTTGGCCGTTTTGGCGATTTCCTCCACGGACTTGTCGAGATTGATCAGTTTGCGAATTTCAGGCGTCACTTCGAGAATTTCAAAGATGCCGGTCCGGCCCTTGCTTCCCATGTGATAACACATCTCGCATCCTTTTCCGCGGTACAGTTTCTTGGTGCTTTCCGGTAGCCCGATCTCTTTGAGCAACGTCTTGGGCGGTGTAAAGGATTCCTTGCAATTGGAGCATATCTTCCGCACAAGGCGCTGCCCGACGACCGCCGTGAGGGCACTGGCGATCAGGTACGAGGGAATGCCCATGTTTCGCAGGGTCGAAATGGCCTCCGGCGCGTCGTTCGTGTGCAGCGTGCTGAAGACGAGATGCCCCGTCATGGCGGCGCGGATGGCAATGCGGGCGGTGTCGGGATCGCGGATTTCGCCGACCAGCAGCACGTCTATGTCCTGGCGGAGCGCCGCGCGCAGCGTGTTCGCGAAGGTCAGATCGATGTCCGCGTCAATCTGCACTTGGTTGATCCCCGACAACTGGTACTCCACGGGATCTTCGAGCGTCACGATGCTGTCGGTCATGACGTTCTTCTGGTTCAGCGCCGCATACAAGGTCGTCGTCTTGCCGCTGCCGGTCGGTCCCGTGACCAGGATCATCCCGTAGGGCTGCTTGATCAAAGCCGTCAATTTGCGTTCGTCTTCCGAATCGAGCCCCAGATCCTTGATGCCCGCCAACACGGCGCTCTGGTCGAGCAGGCGGAGCACGACACGTTCGCCGAGATAAGTGGGGAGCGTCGCCACGCGGATGTCGTATTCCGAATCGGCGATTTCCATGCTGATGTGTCCGTCCTGCGGATGGCGCGTCTCGGTAATGTCCATGTCGGACATGATCTTGATGCGTGAAACCACCGCGTTTTGAACGTCCGCCGGAATGCTCATCACGTCGTGCAACACCCCGTCAATGCGGTATCGCACGCGCATCTCCGGTTCCTGCGGATCAAGATGCACATCCGTCGCCCCGGAATTTACCGCGCCCTCGATAATCGTCGTGACCAGTTTGATGACGGGGACACCGGAGGCTTCGCGGGCGATTTCTTCGAAACGGGCCTTGTCGGACGATTTTTGAGTTTCCATGGTCTTCGCTTCCTTTGACAGCGTTTCCTTGGGTTTGATTTCCTGGCCGGCGGCCGGCGCGGGCTGATGGGAGCGCCCAATGCGCAGTTTTGCCTCGTGATATCGTTTCGTGATCTCCGAGCGGAGATCGTCCGAACTGGTGAGAATGGGGTAGATCCGCTTGCCCAGCAGGACACCCACGCTCGCCAGGGCGTCGCGTGTTTGCGGATGCGGAATCAGCACGGTCAGTTTGTCGCCCTCCAGACGCACCGGAAGCATCGAATTGCGCCGCGCCATGTTTTCGGGCACGCATTCCAGCGCTTCGGGATCGCTCGGCGTCGCCGCCAGTTCGGCATATTCCAAACCGGACTGCTTCGCCAGCGCGCGGGTAATTGTCTCGCGCGTGACGGTGCCCTTTTCCAGCAGGATATTGCCCAACAGGCGGCCGTTGCGATTTTGCTCCGACAAGGCTTCGGCCAGTTGCTCTTGTGAAATGATCTTCATCGCCACAAGCGTGTCGCCGAGACGGCTATGTTCTTCCCGCACGGATTTCGGGTGAAATTCGCGCAGGAAGATCTCTTCCAGCATGCCGAAACTGGTTTTACGCATCTGCAAAAGCTGGCGATACCACGGCGTGCCGGTCGCCGCCTCGCGCTCGCGGGCCTCGACCAATTCCTCCCGCGTAATCACGTCGCGCTTGACGAGTTCTTCGCCGGCGCGCGCAACCTTTTCTTCCGTTGACATGGCGCCATCCTCCCAACGTGTCGGGCGCATTATACGATGCGCGGGCGGGAATGGCAATGGGCGGGCAGCGTATTCTTAGAAAGCGACGAGGCGCCTGAACGCGTTGAAGCGTTCGGCGATGTCGGAGGGGGTCATTTCGGCCAGACGGCCGGGGCCGAACGCCTCGCAGGCATACGATGCGACCACGCTGCCGTGGACAACCGCCTGCCGCAGCGTTTGCGGGTCCGTATTGCCGATTTGCGCGATATGGCCCATGAATCCGCCGGCAAACGTGTCGCCCGCGCCGGTCGGATCGATCACATCGCGCAGCGGGAACGCGGGCGCCGCGAAGATTCCATCGTCGTGGAAAAGCAGGCATCCGTGCTCGCCCTTCTTGATGACGACGATCCGCGGGCCGAGCGCGCGGACGGCCTCCGCGCCCAAAACGACGTTGTGTTCACCGGTCAGATCCCTGACCTCGGAATCGTTGATAATCAGACAGTCCACGCGGGCGAGAACCTTTCCGAGATCGTCGCGCGTCGTGTGAATCCACAGGTTCATGGTGTCGAGGGCGACGAAGGCGGCTTTCGCCTGTTCGAGCACTTCGAGTTGCAGGGCGGGGTGAATGTTGCCGAGGAACAGAAATTCGGCGTTGCGCGCCGTTTCCGGAAGTTTCGGATGAAATCCGGCAAAGACGTTGAGTTGCGTGTCGAGTGTATCGCGATGATTCACATCGTGGTGATAGCGGCCGGTCCAGCGAAACGTCTTGCCGGACGCCCTTTCGAGACCGGCCAGATCGATGCCCTTCCCCTGGAGCAATGCGACATGCTCGTCTGGAAAATCTTCTCCGACCACCCCGACCAGATGCACGCGGGTATAGTGTGACGCCGCGAGCGAAAAATACGTGGCTGCGCCGCCCAAGCCTTCCTCGTTTCGGCCCCACGGCGTATCCACGGTATCCAGCGCAATCGAACCCACAACGGTCAGACTCATGAATTCTTCCTTGTTTGACTGGTTTGAGCAGCATGGATGGACACGATGGACAGGCTCGACCGGCGTGCCCGCCCATCCTTTCGCTTTCAGCCTTCGGTGTCCGTTTCCGCGGCCATGCCAAGTTGATCCATTTTGTATTTCAATATTCTTCGCGTCGTGCCGAGCAGTTCGGCGGCGCGGGATTGCACGCCGTTGGCGCGTTCGAGGGCGCGCCCGATTAGGCGGCGCTCAAGCCGGGCGACGGCCTCGTCCAGCGGGAGACCATCGAAATCGGCCACGTCGGCGGCCGGTGTGACGGGCGCGCCCGCCAGCATGCCTTCCAAACAATCGCGCCCGATCGTTTTGCGTGCACGGTTGCAGACCAGTATCCGCTCCACGGTGTTTTCGAGTTCGCGCACATTCCCCGGCCACGAATAGGCCTGGAGCGCGGCCATGGCGTCCGGCGCGAATTCGACGGCCTTTGCGTCAATGCGCGGCGCATGCTTGGCGAGGAAATGCGCGGCCAGTCTTGGAATGTCTTCGCGGCGGCGACGCAGCGGCGGCATTTCGATGGGAATGACATTGATGCGATAGTAGAGATCTTGGCGGAAAAGCCCCTGCGCGATAGCCTCGGGCAACACGCGGTTGGTCGCGCAGACAAAGCGTACGTCCACTTCGATGGATTTCGAACTGCCGACGGGATAAAAGCAGCCGTCCTGCAGCACGCGCAACAATTTTCCCTGCGCTTCCAGGGGCATTTCCCCGATTTCGTCGAGAAAAAGGGTGCCGCCGTCCGCGGCGCGCATTTTGCCCTGCCGCTTTTCGGTGGCGCCGGTAAACGCGCCTTTTTCGTGGCCGAACAATTCGCTTTCAACGAGATTCGGCGGGATTGCACAGCAGGAAATCGGCACAAAGGTCTTCGAGGCTCGTTTGCTCCCGTAATGGATCGCGCGGGCGACGACATCCTTGCCGGTTCCGCTTTCGCCGGTAATCAGGACGGTGGAATCCACCTCCATGGCCTGGCGGGCGCGTTCGACCGCCTGAAGGAAAGCCGGAGCTTCCCCGATCAGCACATGGCCTGCCGCGCCGGCCTCGCGCAACGCGGCCAGTTCGAGTTCCTGGTGTCGTTCGGCCAGCAGGCGTTCGACGGCAAGCAGGACTTCCGTGACATTGAACGGCTTGATGACATATTCGCGCGCGCCAAGTTTCATGGCCGCCACGGCGGAATCCACGCTGCCCGTCCCGGTCACCACGATAACCGGAATATCCTCGCCGCGGCGTGCGAGTTCCTCGAGAAACGCGATGCCGCTCATCTGCGGCATGGTCAGATCAAGCAGGATCAGATCCGCGTGGCGTTGCTCCAAAAGCGACAACCCCTCCCGCCCATTTTCAGCCAGCAAAACGCGGTACTGATCCGACAACATTACGCGATAAGACTGCCGGACACCCGCCTCGTCGTCAATGGCCAGGATGGTATGCATGGGACTTACGCCAACCCCGGGCTAATGCCGTTTGGATTCATTGGCAAGGGGGAAAAACAGGGGATAAAGGGCGAAAAGGCACAGGAAACCTTTCTTTCCTTCTGTCCCTTTTCAACCTTCATCCTTCATCCTTCATTTTTCAACTTGCATTCGCGGCCACGGGGATCGAAATCACAAAGGTGCTTCCCTTTTCCGAACTTTCGGCCAGATTGATATCCCCCGCGTGTTCCTGGGCGATGCGCGCGGCGGTTGCAAGGCCAAGGCCCATGCCATGCTCCTTTGTGCTGTAAAACGGCATGAAAATATTGGGCGCGTCGCCGGGAGGAATGCCGGTACCGGTGTCGTTGATGACGATCTGGCAGGCATCGTCCTTGCGGCGTGTCGCGACCTTCAAGGTGCCGCCGCCGGGCATGGCGTCCATCGAATTGCGCAATACCTGTTCGATGGCGTGCCGAAATTGTGAAACGTCAAGATCGGCTTCGGGACTGGTCGGTTCCCATTCCGCTTGGAGTTTGATGGCCCGTCGCGCCAGTTCGTCCTCAAAGGAATGCAGGACGGCGCGAACGGTTTCGTTCAAATTGACCCGGCGCAGGATCAACTCCGGTTTTCGTGCGAAATCGAAGAGCGTTTCGACCACGCTGTTGATCCGCTGGACTTCCTTCTGGACGACGGATGAAAAAGCGTCGCGAAAGTCTTCCGAATCGTATTTGCGCGGCAGAAGCTGTGCAAAGGTGTTGATGGCCACCATCGGATTCTTGATTTCCTGGGCGACACGGCCCGCAAGATGCTCCCAGAAGGGGCTGTAGGCGACTTCCCGGGCCTGCACAGTCGGCTCGGCCGCCTTCGAGAAGAGGACCACCACGCCGTCGGCGCCCATGGGCGCGACGTTCAATTGCAGGGTGCCGTTGACCGCGGGATCGTGGAAGGCATGGTTTACGCGGGGTTGGCCGTCGGACAAGGTCCGCAGAACGGCGTCGGCGAAACCGCTGCCGAGTTTCTGCACGCTGCGTCCGAGCACGTCCACCGCGCGCAACCGCAGGATGCTTTCGGCCTGCTGGTTCATCATCGCGACGGTCTTGTTCGCGGCCACGACCACCACACCCGCCGGGACATGGGCAAAAACGGTGTTGAGCCGATGGTGGCGGTGCGACGCATCCCGGTGCGACTGGGATCGCTCGAAGATGCCGGACGCGCAGCGGGCAAGCACCGTAAACAGTTCACGGTCTTCCATCGTGTATTCGGCGCCTGACGCCTTTTCGCCTATGGCCAGCGCCCCGCAGACACGTCCCGCGCAGACCAGCGGCACGGCGAACCGCGCGCCGAGAATTTGAAGTTCCTTGGCGGCCTCGGCGGCCCCGGCTTGCAGAAGACGGTCGAACAGGCAACCGTTCTCCTCCAGCCAGCGCATAATGCCGCTGCCGAAGCCAAGCAGCAACGATCCCGTCACTTGGGCGGAAAGCCCCTGGCTGGCCACCACGCGGACATGGCTGTTGGTTTCCAGGAGGACGGCGCTGCGCACCGTGTCGAAAATATCCACCAGCGCATCCGCGAGACTTTGCCCGAGACGTTTCGGATCATCGAGATAATTCGACGCGCGGCCCACCCAGCGCAAGGCCATCTGATGGCGTCCCACACCGGCTTCGCGCACGGGATCATGGTCAAAGGCCGGCAGCCGGTGCGGCCGGGATTCCCGCGCGGCCAGTGGAACGCGCGGACGCATGGCGCGGTCGAGGGCGGCGCGGAGGGCTTCGCACGAAAACGGTTTCGGCAGGCAGGCGCGCGCGCCGGCCAAAGTGTAATTGGCCAGTGTCTCCGAATCGCCGCGGCCGGACAAAACCAGCACGGCGGCCCATGGCGCGGCTTCAAGCACAACGCCAAGGGCTTGCGCGCCCAATCCGGGGCCGTCGTCTATCACGACTGCATCCACCTGCATCGTGTTCAGGCGGCGCACGGCCTTTTCCGCGCCGGCCTCGAACAGGATCAGGTCGGTTTCGGGCAAGGCGGCGCGCATGGCCTCGCAAATCGCCCGTTCATCCGCTATGACCAGTATGACATTCATGTCTGGAGTTCCAAAGGCTGCGTCGCGACCGCGCCCGGCAACAGCGGAAACGTCACCGTAAAAGACGTCCCCGCCCCCGGCGTGCTCGTTACGTCAATCTCCCCGCCATGTTCCAATACGATACCATGAACAACCGACAAACCCAAACCACAGCCCTCCGCCTTGGTGGTGAAAAAGGGCGTAAAAAGGTGCTCGACATGCTCCGGCAGGATGCCGGCGCCCGTATCCGACACCGTCACGCGGACACAGTCCGTTTCGAGAAACGACGTGTGGCCGTTGCCGCGCAACCGCGCGCGATCGAACCGGGCCTGAACGGCCAGGCATCCCTCGCCGGAGGCGCGCATCGCATCAATCGCGTTGAGGAAAAGGTTGAGAAAAACCTGGTGAAGCTGTTGTTCGTCGCCGTAAACGGACAGGGATTCTTCCGGAAAATCGGCACGCACCTCGATGCCGGCCTTGCGGGTCTGGTTCTCGACAAGCGCCAGTACGTGCTCGATAATCCGGCGAAGATCCTGGCGCGAAAAATCCACCGGCTTGGGCCGCGCGAAATTGAGCAGGCGGCTCACGATCGCGTCAATGCGCTCGACCTCGTGCGGCACGACTTCCGAAAAGGTCCGGCGGAAATCGGCATCGTCGAAGCGCGACGGCAGCAATTGCGTGAATGTCTTGATTGACACAAGCGGGTTCTTGACTTCGTGCGCCATGCCGGCCGCCAGCGTACCGATTGACGAGAGGCGATCCGCGCGCTTGACGTTTTGTTCGAGCCGCTTGATCTGGGTTTGGTTGTGAATCATGACCAAGGCGCCGTCGTGGCTTCCGCCAGGACCTTCGAGACAGGACGAGGAGATGACTACCGGAATTGTTTCGCCGCCGGGGCCGGACAACACCGTTTCAAAATCGCCCACCCCGCGCACATCGGCCATGGTTTGACGCAGGACACCGGCTATTTCCGCCGGCAGTTCGTCAATGGACTGGCCCGCGCGCACGGGACCCAGCATTTCCACCGCCCCGGCGTTGAAATGGGTGACCACGCCGGACGCATCGGCCGCGACCACTCCGCTGGGCATGTTGGCCAGAATGCGCTCAAGATGCATCTTCACGTTTTCGACCTTGAAGTACAACTGGGCGTTCTCAATGGCCGTTCCAAGGGGTCCGGCAATGGTCTCGAACACCAATATGTCGTCGGCCGAATAGATGTCCCCGGAATTTTTTTCGCCGAGAGTCAGTATGCCGACCATTCCGGAACTCGACCACAGCGGAATGCACGCGAACGCGTCGAGTTCGGCCAGATGGCGCGCGATGCGCATGGTCTCCGGCGTGCATCGCTCGTGGAGAAGTTTCTTGAGGATGAGCGGCGCGGGGTTTTGCTTCAGATACGCGATCAACGCGGCCTGATCGCCGTTTCGGCTCCTTGTTTCTCCCGGTTGCGTGGAGAATTCCGTGACAAGCATGCCGGGATCCTTCCCGTCAATCAGCAGGAGCCGGATGAGGTCCACGCCCATCGTCGCGTGGATATCCCGCGCGATCGCGTCCAGCAACGCATCCAGCCGGACCATTTTCGCGGCGGTTTGCGTTATGCGCGCACACAGGGCGTTGGTGTCGTAGCGCCGTTTGACGACCGTCCGCTCAACGAACAGTTGTAGGCGTTCCTTCAGCGGCTGCAACACCAGCGCGATAATCAACGCGGCCAGCACCGTCGTGAAGAGATTGCCGGCGCGACCGCCGCTGCTGAACACCCAGTGCACGACCGACACCGTGCCGAGAAAAGTCGCTATTACGAACACGGTGACAACGGCGTAGATCGTGGTGCGCGAAACGAGCAGCCAGATGTCGAGCAGATGATAGCGAATCATCGCGTACGCGAGGAAACCCATCATCACGACCGTGAAAATGGGGCCGTAAGCCTCGAGCGAGCCGATCTTGAGCGCCGGCGCGAGAACGTTGGTCGCCGACGCAAAGGTGGTCGTCAGGAAAATGCCGATCAGGACGTGCTCGATCTGGCGGCGTTCGATACCCGTGGCCTTGCTCCGCTTGATGATGAGATCCGAGAAAGAGAAGGCCATGGACAGGAGAACCCAGAATGAATAGGCGAGAAACACGGGGCCGTAGACCACCAGCGGGGCCTTGCCCGGCGGCAACGTAACGCTCTGAACATACCACGGCGTGAAGGTGCCTGCGATTTGCACGAAAGCGCCCGCATAAAGCAGCGCCAACACGGCGCGAAGCCCCTCAAAACGCTGATGCGGGAAGAAAACAATGAAATGATAGAAGGTCGCGGGAAGGAAACTTGCCACAATAAAGGTCGTTCTGAGCCAGAAAAGCGCTTCGGCCCCGGTTCGGCTGTGAATGATCATGACGACACCGAGCGACCACAGCATCAGATTGAGCGACAATATCGCGAATTGCCGGTGAGTCCGCTTCCACGGATTGCGGAAAATCACGATTCCGCCGAGGGCGCAACTCAGCGCCGCCGACACCAACAGCAGAAACGTGCTCACGGCCAGATTCATAATCCGCCTTCAGCCTTTTTCAACGGGGACCGTCCTGGATTGTTTCCTCTAACACCACACATCTAATTGACCCGCCGCAACACGGCGGTGCTGTAGGTTCCGCCGAAACTGATCGCCGAAACCAGCGCCGCGCGCACATCGTTGAGCCGGGAATGGTTGGGCACGAAGTCGAGGTCGCACACCGGATCCGGATCCATCAGGTTGATGGTGGGCGACACGACGCTCTCGTCGAGCGCCATCAACGCCGCCGCCACGCCGAGCATCCCGCCGGCCGCGTACGCCTGGCCGGTCATGGACTTCGCCGCGGACATCGGAATGCGGTAGGCCCGCCCGCCCAGCGAACGCTTGTAGGCGTTGGTTTCGCAATGGTCGTACATTTCCAGTGAAACGCCATGGCACTGCACATGGTCAATATCGTCCGGTCCAAGGCCCGCATCCTGCAGCGCCGCATCAATTGCACGCGACAGCGCCTTTCCCTCCCGGTCCAAGATCAGAGGATTGCTGGCGTCCGCGGCCGCCCCGGTGCCGGCGACTTCCGCGAACAGGCGGGCGCCGCGCGCCTGGGCGCGATCCATCCGCTCCAGCACAACGGCCACGGCGCCTTCGGCAAGAACGATGCCGCTACGATTGCGGTCAAAGGGTCGCATCGCCTTGTCCGGCGCATCGTTGCAACTCGATAGAATCCCCAGCGAACACGCCGTCGCAAAGGACATGGGAAACACCGGCGATTCCGTCGCGCCGACCACGGCTGCGTCCACGCGCCCGGACTGAATTTGCGAAACGCCCCAAGCCAGCGCGTCAATCCCCGTGGCGCAGCCGCTCGCAATCGTAATCGCCGGTCCCCGTAAACCCAGATCGATGCTGACATGCACGGTCGCCGAATGACCCGAAAAGGCGGAACTGGCTAGTTTGCTCACTTTTCGGTATCCCTGCGAGAGATACGCCTGTTGCTGCGCCTCGTAAGCCTCGTTCGGACTGCCGATGCTCGTCCCCACGGCCACGGCCAGGCGGTCGCCGTCGTAGCCGGCCTTGCCCAGTTCCGCGTCTTCGACGGCCAGTTTCGAGCAGGCCACGGCTTGGTGCACATGGCGATGCCAATGCGCCACCACGCTTCGCTTCATGAAATCATTCGGATCGAAGTCCCATAATTGACCCGCAATCCGGCATGGAAACTCCGACGCATCAAATCGGTCTATCTCTCGAATGCCGCTTTCGCCCTTTTTCAGCGCATCCCAGAACGCGGCGCGTCCAAGGCCGTTGCAGGCCAGCACGCCCACACCCGTGATCACCACTCCCGTTCGTGCCGTCATGTCGCTCGCTCAGTTTCCAACCGCTGCCAGCAGCGGACGATAAGGACGCAGCGCGACCGTATTGGCCGAGGCGCCGGTCCGGTGGTTGAATCGTTCTATCAACGCCGCGACGCCCTGGACATCGCCCGTTAAAAACCGGCGGCGGCTCGTCGCAGCGAAGTCATCCTCGTGGCCTTCATGTCCCAGCGCCCGCGCGATGAGCGCTGTTTCCGCATCAACGAAAACGGACACGCCCAATCCGGCGGCCTCGCGGATCAGCCCGGTCCGGGCGCGCAAGGCCGATCGCGTTTGACGCCAACCGCGCCCGCCATCCGGACATTCCCCGTCGCTCGCGGAGAGGATTGCGACGGCATCCGGCAGCACGCGACCGATAAACCGCAGCGTTTCGGCCCGGGTATGATAATCATCGTGTCTGCCGGGATAACGGAACCGGGCGACTGTATACAGTCCGGCGTTTTTGCTCGCTCGCAGGACCGTTTCGGCCTCGCTGATGCCAAACGTCTTTCCATAACAATCGCTCGCCAAGCGCTGGCTGCCACTCGCAATATCGAACACGACGGCACGGCATCCCGATGCCGTCAAGGCCGAAAATGTCCCGGGACGCGATTGTGAAACCGCGCCTTCACATCCGTGCCAGATTTGCAGACCCCGCGCCAGAATTTCATAGCCGACGGCGCTGACATGGGAAGCCGACGGCGGTTCGCCCGAAAACCACAACACCCGCGCGCCTTGATCCGAAACAATGCGGCCCGCTTCATCGCATACCGCACGAGTCGAACGGGCCCGTGGCGTTCCGTCACCCGGACATGGGCGCGCCATTTCCACCTCGAACAGGTTCAACTTGTTCCCCGGCGCCAACGCCGGATACAGACCGGTGTCGTACACCGGCGCGGCAAAATCATCGAATTCGGACACGCCGAACCGCTCGGGTTTGCGGCCCCCGTGTTTCCAAAGAAGATTTGGGATGAATGACCATAGACCCGGATGATCCAGCCGTTCCGCCCATTGCAAAAGGCTCCACTCCGGATCTCCCATGCACAGGCAATCAAAAGAAGACAAAACCCCGCGAAGCGATTCCGCATGACGTTCGACAAAGGCGCCGACTGCCGCAAGACGCACCGACGGCGCCCATTCGCGAAGCCGCGCCGAAAGTTCCACCGCGCCGGCTACCGTCTCTGGACCGTCAATCATCATCGCCACAAAATGAAGCGGTTTCCGTGATGCGATCATCCGGGCCGTCTCGTCAATCAGCTTCCGTTCCCGGGCCCGAATCGCACGATTCATGTTGCGTAGGCGCCAATAGGCCGCGAAAGCCTTCAAGGGCGCGGCCGGGGCATGAAGAAAAAAAGGGTCTGCCATGTCATGCACGGAAGAACGACAACCGCCGGGATACAGACGCTCCAGCGTCTCCAGCGTACCGTAATCGCAAATGCCCGTTTCATGCCCCTCGGACTCCAACGCGGCCGCAAGACCCGCAAGACGACGATGGGGCATCAACGTGCGCCAGGTAAACGGAATTGCTGGAAAAGACACAAGCAGACTGCATGTCTTCATGGTCGCTCCTCGCCGCCGGTAAGGTTGTTTACGCCTTCCCGCGCATGCCTAGCCACACCCAATGACCACAAAATATTGAGGTTCCCAAATCAACCACACACTATATTTCGACTTGAAATCTAGCATATTTCCCATATATATGCAAGAAAAAAGATTTGATACCATATATTGTGTTTTCAAGGCCTTTGTGCATAGATGGGCGCATATCTTGGGTTGGCCTTGTCGGCATGACTCGCCTGTGGTGGGATCAGACGAAACGGACGCCCTGGAAAGGAGTTACAACGTCCATCCCGCGCGATAGGGACGTTTGACCCATGCGTTGGCTTCGGGCAGGTTCACGACCTGCATGGACGGGGCATCCCATTTGAGGATGCGGCCGGGAAAACGCCGGGCGAGGTTGCCGAGCAGGGCGAATTCAGTCAGGGGTCCGGAATAGCTGAAATCGGACGAGGCCGGTTTGCGTTCCTTCGCGGACTGAATCCAATTTTGTTCATGCGATCCCTGAATACGCGGAATCGTTTTCGGCGGCAGATCGGCCGACTGCATGGCGGACTCGGGGATAAGCCTCGGACTGTCGCCGTAAACGCCGCACATGATCGTGCCCTTGTCGCCCCGGAACAGGACCCCGCCTTCCGGTGGCAACTTTCGGTTTTCTTCGAGTTCAGGCGGACGCGGCGGTTCGAGTCCCTCGTACCATGTAATTTTGATGGGCGGCATGTTTTGGCGCGCGCCGAATCCAAATGTCACAATGGCCGCGAGCGGATGGGTTTCCTCGTTGCCACCCATCACCGAGGCTTCGACAGTTTCCGGCGCGCCGAGTTTGAGCGCCATATAGACGCAGTCGAGCGTATGGACGCCCCGGTCGCCCATCATGCCGCAACCGAAATCCCACCAGCACCGCCAGACCATCGGATGGTAGGCGGGATGATACGGACGCATCGGAGCCGGACCGATCCAAAGATCCCAATCGAGCGAATCGGGCACGGGCGGCGTGTCCGCCGGACGATGGTCCCATTTCGAACTCCAAGGCGCGTGCCCGAAGGGGTAATAGGACAGGCTGCACCACGCCTGCACTTCACGGACGTCGCCGATCACGCCCCCCCAGATCCATTCGCAGATCAACCGGATGCCTTCCTTCGAGTGGCCCTGATTGCCCATTTGCGACGTGATGCCGGCTTCTTTCGCGGCTCTGGCCACCATGCGCGCCTCGTGGATGTCGTGCGTCAGCGGTTTCTGCGTGTAAACGTGCAGGCCCGACTGAATCGCGGCCATGGTGATGACGGCATGGGTATGGTCGGGCGTGGCGATGACAACGCCGTCGAGACTCTTTTCCTTGTCGAACATCTGGCGGAAATCGGTGTAGAACTTCGCGTTCGGATATTTGGCGATCGCCTTGGCGGCGCACTCGCGATCCACATCGCACAGGGCCACGATGTTTTCGGTTTCGCATTCCGCAAGGTTGTGCGGTCCCATGTTGCCAAGCCCGATTCCCGCGATGTTCATCTTTTCACTCGGCGGGATGGTCCCCGGTCGCGCAAGAACGTGCCGGGGCACGATGGTGAAGGCGCCGGCGGTCGCGGCGGCGGCAAGAAAACGACGGCGGGAGGTTTTCGATTCATTCATGACGTGGCTCCTTATCGGCAAGAAACAAGGCACAAAATGCGCAACAACCGCAAACAATCCTCCACTTTTATATCAACGGGCTTCTGCCAAAACAAGAGAAAAGGCGCTGGCGGCGCGCGGCGGCCATGGCCGCAAGGCCCATCAATGCACAAACGGGGACAAGCCAATCGCCGCCGCACGGGGACGCCGCGTTTTCGAGCGTACCGCCGAAACAGCCGCCACCGCCGCCCTGCTTCAACCGGACGGTCACGGTCGAAACGCCGCCGCCCTGGATTACCACATCGGCCTCGCCCGTCTGGTAATCGGGCGCGTTCGCGATTGCGCGGCATGCGCCGGGATTGACGCAGGCGAACACGTACAGGCCGCCCGTGTTTTGGGTGATCGCGAAGGGCGGGCCGGGATTCAACTGCACGAACGCATTCGTGATGGGCGCCGAGGTCTTGTCGTCCACGACCGCCACGACCACCGCGCCGCACACGAGGCTGTTCACGGCAATCGCGCCCCCCGTGCCGCGCACGTCGTTGTTCCAGGCAAAATTCTCGCCGAACGGTCCGGCCAGCTTGACCTCGTTGAGCGCGATCGGCAGTTCCGCGTTCTTCGGTGCGGTATCCGGCACCGTAAAATGGAGCACAGCCAGCGTTTGATCGGTCTTCGCGCCCGCCAGCGCGAGGTCGCGGCTCATCGCGATGCGCACAAAGCCCGGCCCGGCATTGTAGTCGAACGCGAAATCCAGCGCCGCCGTCCCCGGTTCGACCGAGTCGAGCACGAGCGACGCGGTTTGCGGCGGGAAACTCACCAGCAGTTCGCAGCCGCTCAAGCCCGTCGCGTCGTCTATCATGACCGGCACGGCGATGCTCCCGCCGGGAGTCGCCGAAAGCCCTTCCGGAATGTACACCCGCACCGTGCGCCCGCGGACCGGCAACTCGCCCGGGGCCGGATTGATCGGGCGATCCTCCGCCACGCGCATGATCATCACCGCGTCGGCGCTGTCCACCAGCTCGTCGCCGTTCATGTCGCCCGACGTCGTCTGGCAGCCCTGCGGCACGACTTTTTTCACCACGATCTTGAGCACAAGCGACGCGTCGGCCATTTGCACCGCGCCGTTGGCGTCCACGTCGCCCAGTTTGCACTGGCCCGACACACACGCCTGCGCCGTGGCGGAAATGTCCGCCGCAATGGCCTGCCCTAGGGCGTTTTGGAACGATGCTTCCGTGAAACGCAGCAAGCCGCAGGCCCCGTTCGGCGCGTCCGCCCGGATGGTCGCATACAGATCGAACACGCGGCCTTCGCCCGCGAACGCCGTCCCGCCCGACGTTTCGATGACGACGCGCCCCGCCGTCGCGGTGTCCGCGTTCAGCGCGACGTCCGCCGTGATTGGCGTGCGCGCGACCGTGATGTTCGACGTTTCGATCAGGCTTGCATCGTACGAGACCACGATGCGCAGATGGGCCGGACCGATCCCCGCTGTATTCGCGATGTTGATCGGAATGCGGATCCGTTCGCCGGCCGCGCCGTTTACGCCGGGCATCCATACCCGGATCAGTCCCGCACGCGCCGTAACCACCTCAGACGGCTCGCTCTCGTGGGTCTGCATGTCGAGCGCCGTCACGTAATACCAGTAGTCGCGCCCCGCGACCGCCGTCGCGTCGTTGTAGCGCGTTCCCGCCACGAAACCGGGCGTCAGCGTCGTATACGGCCCGCCCGCGGACGTGGCCCGGTACACGCGGTAGCCCATGAGGTCCGATACGGGAACCGCGTCCCAGAGCAGCAAGATATCGTTCGCGCCGGACAACGCGCGAAGGTTCCCGGGCCCGGGCGGCGCCGCGGGCGAGAGTTCAACGTCCACGTACGCCGGCGCAAGAAAATGAGACCAGTCGAAACTGTCGTAACCGGGCTTCTCGACGCGCAGCGACAAGTAGAACGTCGTGTTCGGCGCGTACAACATGAACGCGCCGCTGGCGCCGGTCTGCGCCGAATCCCGCGTCGCGCCCGACGCGAAATCGAACAGCGTTACGTTCGCGCCGGACAGCGATTGGCCGTTGCGCGCATCCATCACCGTGCCGTCAACAATGAACGATCCTTCGCCTTCGCCTTCACCCTCACCTTCACCCTCGCCTTCGCTTTCCCCTTCCCCTTCCCCTTCGCCGGCGCTTTGCAACGTGTTGAAATCGAAGGGACCCGAAATGCCGTCCCCCGCCAGCATGGTCACGTCGAAGGCATTCGAGATTCCTTCATACGGGCGCATGTTCAATTCGAACGCATTCGAGATGCCGTCCTGGGCGTATCCAGCCCCGGCCAACGTCAACGCCGCCATCATCAAGACCATTTCACATCGTCTGCGAGTCATAACCCCTCCTCTCGCGCGTCTAACGCGAAACATCCCGTTGTCCGTCTCCTCGCTTAGAGGCTTTTCGCCATGTTCGCATTTGCCTTGCGCTATGCGGTCGCGCCCTTTTAGGGCGCTCTTCGGAACCATCTACCATGTTTCCAAAACATCGCCCCGCCATTCTCCATGTTGACATGGGTTTTGGCCTGAAGGACCAACACATTGTGACTCGCCATTGCCCGGCCATTCCCGGTATTGACGCGGATTTTGGCCTGAAAGGCCAACACATCAAAGCCCAGGGCAACGCCCTGGGACGTGAACGGATCCTCCCGTCGCCAGCCCTGAAAGGGCGCGACATTGGTGTACTGGGAAAAATGTACCGCGCAACATGCGCCCTGAAAGGGCGCGACATTGGTGTATTGGGTAAAATGTACCGCGCAACATGCGCCCTGAAAGGGCGCGACATCGTAGCCCAGGGTAACGCCCTGGGAAACGGAAATCCGTCACCGTCATGCGCCCTGAAAGGGCGCGACATCGTAGCCCAGGGCAACGCCCTGGGACGTGAACGGATCCTCCCGTCGCCAGCCCTGAAAGGGCGCGACATTGGTGTACTGGGAAAAATGTACCGCGCAACATGCGCCCTGAAAGGGCGCGACAATGAATCAATCCCACACATATCGTTCATCGTGTTCGATTCCGTATCGTTTCAAAAACAAACGAAATTCGTCCTGAAACGTCATCGCGCGATGATGCGTTTGTTGATTAACGATGTATTGCCGCACCCGTGAAACCTGTGATTGGCTTACGGAAAACGCGCCGTATCCATTCTGCCAATGGAACCCGGCAAACGACGATCCTTGTGTCTTGATCCATTTGGATGACGTCTTCTTGACGGATTCGATTACGTCGCATAATGTGCGGTTTTTCGAAAGGATAAACAGGGCATGGATATGATCCACGTCGCCACCGATAACGATGGCCGGACTGTCGCATTCCCGAAGAACCCCTGCCTGGTAGGCAAACAATTTGGGATGAATCGCCGGGATGAGGAGCGGTTCGCGGTGTTTTGTGCTGTAAATCAGGTGTATCAGATTTCGTGCCAGAGATTGTGCCATGCACATACTCCTGATAATTTGTTGCGCCCTTTCAGGGCTTGTGTTTTTTTACGTTTGCCCGTAACCCAGGGCGTTGCCCTGGGCTGTCATGTCTTGCTCCTTCGGAGCATGTAATTGAATTTGTTTCGTGCGCGATCCGGAGAAAGGATTGAAAATGTCCCCTGTAACATGTGCGATGAAAGGACGTGACATCGGTGTTGCAGCGAGGAGACTGAACGTACAAAACGCGTCGTACTGAATGTACAAAACGCGTCGTACAAAATGCGCCCTGAAAGGGCGCGACATCGCAGCCCAGGGCAACGCCCTGGGAAACGGAAACCCGTCCCCGTTATGCGCCCTGAAAGGGCGCGACATTGGTGTATTGGGTAAAATGTATCGTGCAACATGCGCCCTGAAAGGGCGCGACATCGTAGCCCAGGGCAACGCCCTGGGACGTGAACGGATCCTCCCGTCGCCAGCCCTGAAAGGGCGCGACATTGGTGTATTGGGTAAAATGTATCGCGCAACATGCGCCCTGAAAGGGCGCGACATCGTAGCCCAGGGCAACGCCCTGGGAAACGGAAACCCGCCACCGTCATGCGCCCTGAAAGGGCGCGACATCGTAGCCCAGGGCAACGCCCTGGGACGTGAACGGATCCTCCCGTCGCCAGCCCTGAAAGGGCACGACAGGCGCAACGGGGCCGGGCGCGGAATGCGCGAATGACAGGCTGGACAGTTTGCCGTCAATTGATCGCCGGTATTTCTCGCGTAGAGACAGGCTGGACAGCCTGTCCCACGAGATTCGTATTTGAATGTGATTGTCATTTCGACCCAAAAATTTCGGGCGCGCTGCGCGCGCCTGAGGAAAAAAGAACAAAGGAAATTTACTTGCGGGAAGGAACCGGGGCGCACAACCGCAACCCGCAAACGTTGTTCCTGTCGTCGGGATTGTCGAAGATGCGATACGACGACCGGCAGTTCCAGGAATAGCAGTCCCAACCGCCGCCCCGCAATACCCGGCTCATCCCAGTACTAGGTCCCTGTGGATCTAACTCTGCATCCGCCGTATATTCACCGTACCTGTCCTGGCACCATTCCCAGAGGTTGCCGTGCATGTCGTACAGGCCCCATGCGTTGGGCAATTTCTGGCCCACGGCATGCGAGATATCCAGCGAGTTGCCCGAATACCATGCGTAATCAACCAAGAGTTCGTCGTTGTCGCCGAAAGACCACTTTGTGGTGGTTCCGGCGCGGCAGGCGTATTCCCATTCGGCTTCGGAGGGCAGCCGGAAGGTTCCCTGTTCAAGCGCGTTGATCGCGGCGATAAAGGCTTGGCAGTCGTTCCAGGAGACGTTGTCGACCGGCCGGTTCGGATTGCTGGTGAAGTACGATGGATTTGCACCCATGACGGCCTGCCATTGCGCCTGCGTGACCTCGTACTTGCCCATGAGGAAGGGCTGCGTGATGGTCACAGTGTGCGTGGGCTGTTCGGAGCTGCTTTCGGTCGATCCCATCGTGAAACTGCCGGCGGGGATGGTGACCATTTCGAGCAGGACGCCGCCGGGCAATGTGATGGTGGTCGTGCCGGCGCTGGAGGACGCGCTGACCTTGGCGCGGGCGTTGACCCAATGCGCGTTGGGCCGGTCGAGGACGGCATTCCAGACGATGTGCCGGTTCGTCCCGTTGGTTATGCCCGCGCCCACGTCGCCGGAGAGCGCGCCGGAGGACGGCGTGACGTTCCAGTTGACGCCGTTGTTGTCGGAAAACAGGACGTTGATCGCGACCGGTCCCACCGCGCCCGACAGGTCGTAATAGACATCCACGATTTTCGAACCGTCGTTTCGCTGCGCCGCGCGGACGTTGGAAACCACCGCCTCGTCCGCCCATGCCGCCGCGCCGCACGCCAGCGCCCCGATCGCCAACCACCCGAATGCACGCATCGTTTCACCCTCCGTGTTCGCACTTCGCCCGGATCTTTGCGCGGCGGCGCGTCCGTCCTCACGCGTTTCCCATGGGCGTAACTCTGCCACGCTTCCCCGGGATTGTCAACGCGTCGTTGTTGGCCAAACAACAGGAACGGGTGCGGTCAACCGGCGGACACCACAAAGGGTTCGAACAGGCCGTATCCGACGCTGCTGTATTGCGCGCCGGGCGGCGGGCCGGGATCCTCGACCCTGTCGAACATGTCCGGCGCGGCAATGCCCAGCGGCGGATTGCCGTGATGGGGTCCCATGGTGTTTTTCAACGTGCCGTAGACGACGACCTCGACCGTATTGGAGCCCTCTACGATTAGCCCGGATACGTCGAGTCGGAAGGGCTGCCGGTAGATGTAGCCCGCCGATTTCCCGTTGACCGTCACTTCGGCCACGCTTCCGTACCACTTCGGCAAAGAGACCGTCCACGTTTCAGACGCAGTCAAATCGAAGGACGCCGAATACGACACGGCATCGCCGTAGAGGGGGCATCCCTGCGCGTTCCACGGCCCCGGCTGGAGCGGTTGCGGCGGCACGAGGACGAATCCCTTGTCCGCGGCCTTCAAACCGAAGTCTCCCAGCAGGTAGACGGCCTCGATTTCATGGAAGACCGAAAACGGGGACGCTTCGATCGTCAACCGGTTTTCGCCGGTCCGAACCGCGCCGGAAATGTCCACTTTCACGAAAGATTTGTCGAGCCACCATTGCGCCGGATCAACGACCACCGGTTTGCCGTTGCAGGCGACTCGATACAGGTCCGCGCGTTCAATGACGGCGTGAAGCGTCCCCGGCGGCGTTCCTTCCACGACAAACGCATATTCGGCCTTGAACCCGCTTTCCGCGGGAAACGTCATCGCGAGAAATTCGTCCTTGAACTGCACGGCGTGATCCCATGGATTGCGTTCGAGGCCGTTTTTCTGGAAGGCGAAACGTCCGGCCCGCCGGACGTGCATGTTTTCCCGCGTTTCGCCGCCCGCCGTCACCGTCGCGAAATCGAGCGTGAGGACGTTTGGACACACCCGGCGGATGTCCATCGCCGTCGTGGGCGGCGCCGGCCGTGGATCGCGTTTCGCCTTGGCGGGCGCGGCCGCCTCGATCGATTGGTCCGAGAAGAACAGCAGCAGACTGCCGCAGGGCGGCAGGTCCACCTCGACGCCGTCGCCGCCGAACGGATACGGCCGGCATTCGCCCGTGTCGGGATCCCATTGCTGGACGCCCTTGGCGCGGCTGCGCACGACGGCATGCGCGGGCGATTCGTTGGAGGTGTTCACGAAGAACACCAAATCGCCGTCGTCCAACCGGCGCCGATGGTGATACAGGATCCCGCCGTCGCCCTCCGGACGGACAACCGCGAAACCGTCTTTCACCCGCTCCCGCAGCGCGGTGGCCAGTTGGGCCGTCTCGATGCGCCTGCACTGGGCCAGAAGCGCCTCCGCGCGCGGCGACGCCTGCCCGTCAATGCGGGCGAGGACCGCCGGCTCGCAGGCCAACGCGACCCCGCCGTTTTCGATGAATGCCTCGAGCAGTTCCGCCGTGCGCGCGTTCAGATTTTCCGTGTGCGGCGGCAGCACGAAGGTGTCGTACGCGCGCTGTCCCACGACATACTGTGCGCCATCCGACGCCCCGTGCCGCGCAATGATGTCCTCGCAGCCGATATCGAATTCTGCCTGCGCCTTCGCGAGATCCGTCACGAGTTGCTGGAACGTGTTGCCGATCGTTCCCAGCGTATCGCCTTGCGCGCCCTGGTACATCCATGCCGTCGTCGTCGGTTCCAGCACAAGCGCGGGGTTGCGCTGTTCGCCGTGCGACAGCGCCGCCGACACGCGCGCGAAGTAATTGGCGATGACGTGGTAGGCCTTCCACCACGGCTCATGATAGGAGAATGTCACTGGATAGTCGCGTTTGCGCGCGCCGCGCAGCGTGATGTGCGACAGGTGCTCGTTGATCGTGTTGACGCCAAGCACCTGGACCCAGTCGCCGATCCGTTTCAAATCCTCGAACCGGATGTCCCACCCACTGCCGCCGTACGTCTCGCAGAGCGTTCGCGCGCACCCCATCTGGTTCGCGACGCTTTGAAGTTCCATCACGGCCCGGACGTTTCCGAATTGCGCGTGGACGCCCTCGCCGTACTGGTTGAACAGAATGTCAATGCCCGGCCGCTGCTGCCACGCCGACATGGCCATGTTGTCCGGCACGCTGCGCGTGTTCGGCCACTCGTGTTCCCAATAATGGCCGGTGAACTCGATGCCCGCCCGCGCGCAATAATCCCGGTACGGCTTGCCCCAGCGCTCGCCGAACAAGTCGAGCAGCGTTTGGTAGTAATCGTGCCGGACCCGTTTCCAATCCCCCGTCGCTTCCGTCAGACCCGGCAGATTGTCCATCAGCGAATAGCCGCGCCGCCGCTCGAATTCCCGTGGCAGATCGGGCGTCCAATGGAGTCCCTTCGCAGAGGCGAGGTGTGGCTCGTCGGTAAACGATCCGGGGATGCGCTTTCCCCATTCGCCGGGAAACGCTTTCCGGTAGGGGTCCAGCGTGATTTCGAGAAACTTTTCCGTGACGCCGGGACGAAGCAGGTCCACGTAGAACTTCCCGCCGAACCATGGCGATTCGCCGCCCTTCGAAAGGGTCGCCGCCAGATAGTCGCCCGTGAGGGACGGATTGGCGCGAAACGCCTCCGTCACGTTCTTCCACTGTTCACCGTCGCGCTCGAACACGGCAAGTACGTCCACATTCTTCAATGCGCCCAGGTTTTTGATGGGTTGCAGGACCAGTCCCATGCAACGCGCTTCCGGCATGGCTTCCGGCACGAATCCGCCCGCGAATCCCGACGGGTACGAATTCTCGTCGTAAATCCAGATGTTCATGTCGCGCTTTTCGGCCACGTCGAGCGCCGCGCGCCACATCCGAAACCAGTCATCCGACAGATACGGCGTCATCAGGCCGGGCCGCGGATGGACGAACGCCTGCCGCACACCCTGATCCGCCAACGCATTCAGACTGTACGCGACCTCTTCTTCGGTCAGCAGGTCGTTCCACACCCAAAGCGGCGCGGAGGCATATTCGCGCGGCGGGTTCCGAAACAGCGCGAAAACGCTCCCGGCATCCGCCGCCGCAAACGCCTTCGCGCCCGGCAAACCGGACATCATCAGAACAAACAAACAGAACAACGGCAAACGCATGTCGTACTCTCCTATGGTTGGAATCGCGTGCGCACCATCATAGCGTCCATAAGCGTCCGCCGCAACAGGCATCGCGCGAAAATATTTCGTGCTCCCGCTCGTGCTATTTTGAAAATACATTCGATCGCCACTCTGTTCGTGCGCGTGCGCGTAATCGTAATCGAAACAAGAAGTCGCGACATCTTCAATCGCTTGCGCGATTACCCCGGAAAACTCATTTTCGTCCCCACAGGGAAGACTCGAGGTCTCATGATAACTCGTTTTCGCCATCGAAGATCCAGGTTTTCGTTCTCCTACAACCAAGGACGGACCTATAGTTATTGAAAACCTGTTTGGTCTTGTTTCGTATGACCCAGCGGGATTGTGGGTACGAGTACGAGCAGGAGCACGAGCACGAGCAGGAAAGTGTGGCGTAAATAGTGGTTTGGATTGTTAGTACAATCAGATTACTTTGCCATGGACTCCGGACGGGGTGATGTTGCGTGTACGAAGTGAAAAAGCGCACAATTCAAGCGATGCAGAAGATGAAAATAATGTTTCATCACGGCAGAAAAATCCAACATGGGCGGTTGGCGATCGAAAACGCGCCAAAGGAAAAGGATATCAAGGGCATAGGCGACATAAACGATTTCGTCCACGGGGTCGCTGTCATTGACATCCGTGGCGACTTTTCTGTCCTTGGACATCTTCCCTGGATACGGCCCTTTCAGCGACAACGGCCCCATCCAGGATAAAACGGGTGGATTGCAGATGCGCATCATGATATCGGGCGGCGGCACAGGCGGACACACCTCGCCGGCGGTGGCCATCATCGAGGAACTCCGCAAACGCGATCCGCGCCTGGTGGTTCAGTGGGTCGGACGCAAGGGCGGAATCGAACAGAAGGTGGCGGCGCGCGCCGGGGTTCCGTTTCGGACGGTGCCCGTCGAGGGCTGGCCACGCAAACGAAGCCTTCGCAGGTTGTGGGTAGCGGCGAAATTGGCCGCGGGCGTTGTTCGCGCCATGCTTCACATAGCAAGTTTTCGCCCGCAGGCCGTTGTGGGCGTGGGGGGATTCGTCTGCCTGCCCCTGTGCTACGCGGCGCAACGGCTGGGCATTCTCACGTTTCTCCACGAACAAAACAAGCGGCTCGGCATGGCCAACCAACTGCTCGCGCCGCGCGCGACCCGGCTGCTGTTGAGTTATCCGGAAACCCTGGGACGTTATCCCGCCGACAAGGCGCGCGTGGTGGGCAATCCCGTGCGCGCGGGGTTCCTGCAACCGCCGTCCCGGGAAGACGCCCGCGAATCCCTTGGACTCGATGCAAACGTGCCGGTCGTGCTCGTTACCGGCGGCAGCCAGGGCGCACACACAATCAATGCCGCCATGAAGGAGGCCGTCCTCGACTTCGGGCCGCGGGATGCGCAATTCCTGTGGATGACCGGCGCTTCCGATGCTGCGTCCGCGCGCGAAGCCGCCTCGCGGTCGTCCGCGCGCGTGGAGGTTTTCCCGTTTATCGAGGACATGGCGCGCGCATGCGCCGCCGCGGACCTGATGGTGTGCCGCGCGGGCGCGTCGAGCACCGCCGAAATCGCCGCCATGGGCAAGCCGTCCATCCTCATACCGTATCCGCATGCGACGGACAATCATCAGGAACAGAACGCCCGGGCCTTCGAACAGGCCGGAGCCGCCGTGGTGCTGCTCGATGGCGAATGCACCGGCCAGCGTCTCGCGGAAACGATTCGCGGCCTGCTAAACGAACCGGAACGCCGCGCCGCCATGGCCAAGGCGGCCGTTTTGCTGGCGAAACCGGCCGCAGCCGAAACCATCGTCGAGGAAATCCTCACGCACGTCTTCCAGGCAGCCCCGCTGGAAGAGGCCTGACGGGCCGGGAAAAACGGACCGGCCGCCATCTTCAACGGTTTATAGTCGCGTCAGCCGCGAAAATTTGATCCTTATTACGGCTATATGTCATTATCCTCCCCCAAACCCGGGAACCATAATCATGATTCGATCGCACGGAAGAGCCACAACCAACAGTTATCTCAGGAACTGGGTCGAGGAAATGGCGGCGCTGTGCCTGCCGGACGAGATCGTCTGGATTGACGGCAGCACGGAACAACGCGACGAACTTCGCAAGGAAGCCTGCCGGACAGGCGAGATTATCGAACTGAACCAGGAGAAACTTCCGGGTTGCTATTATCACCGCACGCATCCGCTGGACGTGGCCCGCACGGAAGACAAAACCTTTATCTGCTGCCGGAAAGAGTCCGATGCCGGCGCCACCAACAACTGGAAGGCCCCGGAAGAGGCGTATGCGGAGGCGGCCAATTATTTCCGAGCCTCGATGCGCGGACGAAAGATGTATGTGGTGCCGTTTTCGATGGGGCCGATTGGATCGCCGTTCAGCAAAACCGGCATTGAGTTGACCGACAGCATTTACGTGGTTCTGAACATGCTGATCATGTGTCACGTCGGCCAGGAAGTCCTCGACACGCTTGGAAACAGCAACGATTTCACGCGATGCCTGCACAGTCGGGCCACGCTTGACCCGGACAAGCGCCGGATCATGCACTTTCCGGAAGACAATGCCATCTGGAGCGTGAACTCCGGCTACGGCGGCAACGTATTGCTGGGCAAGAAATGCCTGGCGCTGCGCATTGCCAGTTGGATGGCCCGGCAGGAAGGCTGGCTCGCCGAACACATGCTGATCCTGGGCGTCGAGGAGCCGAACGGCCAAGTCGAATATGTGGCGGCGGCGTTCCCGAGCGCGTGTGGCAAAACCAATCTCGCCATGCTGATCCCGCCGGAGGGACTCAAGAGCAAGGGCTACCGCATTTGGACCGTCGGCGACGACATCGCATGGATCCGGCCCGATACTGACGGACGCCTGTGGGCCGTCAATCCGGAAACCGGCTTTTTCGGCGTGGCGCCGGGCACGAATTCACGGACGAACCGCAACGCCATGTTGACGTTAACAAAGGAGACCATTTTTACCAATGTCGTGCTGGCCAAGGACGGAACCGTCTGGTGGGAAGACGGCGACGGCGATCCGCCCCAGGAAGCCACCGATTGGCTGGGCCGGGAATGGCACCCCGGTAAAAAGGACGAAAAGGGCAATGTCATTGCCGGGGCGCATCCCAATGCGCGATTCACGGCACCGGTAAGCCAGTGTCCCTCCATTTCGTTCCGGCGCGAGCATCACCACGGCGTGCCGATTTCGGCATTCATCTTTGGCGGACGCCGCAACACGCTGGCGCCGCTGGTCTATGAAGCCATGTCTTGGAACCATGGCGTATTCGTGGGTGCAAGCATGGCGTCCGAGCGCACATCGGCCCAGTACGGAAAACAGGGCGAAGTCCGGCGCGACCCGTTCGCCATGTTGCCGTTTTGCGGCTACAACATGGCCGATTATTTCAAGCATTGGATCAATATCGGCCGCGTGGTCAAACGTCCGCCGCATGTGTTTCACGTCAACTGGTTCCGGCGCGACAAAAACGACGATTTCCTCTGGCCGGGATACGGCGAAAATCTGCGGGTCCTCGAATGGATCCTCCAGCGTTCCCGCGGCGAAGGCAAGGCCCACAAGACCCCCATCGGCTATGTCCCCACGCAGGATGCGCTCGACATGACCGGCCTCAACCTATCCAAGAGCGTCATGAAAGAGTTGCTCAACGTGGACCCGGATGCGTGGCTGAAAGAGGCGGACGACATCGAAGCGTTTTTCGACACGCTCGGACCGCGGCTGCCGTGGGAACTGCGAAACGAGCTTGAAGCCCTGCGCCGGCGTTGCGAAGAATCGAAAAACCGGTAAATCGTCCGAAAACGTCCGGACCGTCCGATCATCCGCTTTGGACATGCGCCGCAAGCCCGAAGGCCACGCGGAAACGGAGGCGTCAGTCGAAGAAGGATCGGATGACCAAGGCGGCGTAATCCGCCAAAACTTCCCGCAGATTTTGGAGGTCCGCCGTGAGACTTACCGGTGCGAATGCGCCGATGGGCAAGGCGGCAGGGATGAACCCGCGCGTATACTCCAGCATCCATGTGTTTTCTTTCATCAGGTAGCCTTTGGCTTCGCCGCGCCTCAAGACCGCGCAGTCCCCGGGCTTGTACACCGTTTTTTCGAGATCGCCGGCCAGATAGGTCCACATTTCCCCCGCGAACATGCAGTCGTAGACGTCCATTTTCGCATAACGGCCCGAAAATCCCTCGCTGCCGATGGGCGTTCCGAAAATGAGCACATATTCGTTGAGGGAAGCGTAGAGGATAGCCATTTCGCCGAGCGTGCCGCCCGTGTAATTGAAGATCCAGTTCAGATTCGGCCTGATTTTGCCGGGATACCGCTCCTTCAGCGTGTTCAAGATCGTACCGATGGCCATTTCGGTGGGAAGCGCCGAGACCTCCTTGGCGATGGCGTGAATCTCCTCCGGCTCGAACACATATTTCTTCGCGCACCCCGCCCCCAACGGAATACATACCAGCACCAACAGGAATTTTTTGAAACGGCTTGCCTTGTTCATTGGCGGGACCCTCCAGGCGATGTTGCGCCGCACACGAATGTATCAGGCGGAACCTTTTCGCCTCAAGCCGGATTTTATTTTCGGGGATTTGACGCGGCGGCGTGTCGTCGCGCATGATCGGCGATACCATGAAATCCCTTTTGCGTCAATATGGCCCCAGTCTGCTTTCAGGCGCGTTGCTGGCGTCGGCGTTTCCCAAATGGGGACTCCACCCCGCCGCATGGATTGCGCTCGTGCCGTTGCTGGTTCAATCGCGCGGGGCCTCGCCGAAACAGGCCTTCGGCCGTTTCCTGCTTGCGGGATGGGCGTTCAATGCCTTTTTGCTGCATTGGCTCGCGGCCAATGTCTACTGGGCCGGGGGCTGGGCATTTTTCGGTTATCAGGTGTTGTGCCTGATCCTCGCGTTGTTCTGGGGAATGACGGGCACGGCATGGGTCTTGTTGCGCGTCCGCATGCCATGGGCGGGCGGGGGCGTTGGTTTCGCTCTGCTCTGGGCGGCCATGGAGTTTTTGCAGGCGCATCTCTTTTCCGGCTTCGGCTGGGGCGCCGCCGCGTACAGCCAGGGGCCGAACCTTCTTCTGGCCCAATGGGCGGCGGTGGGCGGCGCGCCGCTCGTGTCGGCGATTGTCGCGGCCTGCAATGCGTGGATCGCGGCGTCCATTTCGGGATGGATTGACGGCGGCGAACGCCGGGGGCTCTTCGCGGCCCGCCCGCTTGCCTGCGCCGGCATCCTGATGGCCGTCGCGCACGGCATCGGATGGTGGATGATCGACAAGCCCGACTACGCGTCGCGTCCGTTTTCCGCGGGGATTATCCAGACGAACTTTTCCCTCGAAATGAAGTGGGATCGCGAATACACCGCCGAAATGGTCCGCAATGCCGCGCAGAAGTCCCGGTGGCTCGCGCAACACGAGCGAGTGGATCTCTTCGTATGGCCGGAAGCGGCGGTAATGGCCAATGTGGATGATCCGCGAATCTGGCCGGAACTGTCCGGTCTTGTCAAGGATACCAAAGCCTATCTGTTTACGGGAGCCGGCCACGACAACGAAAAAACGGGCGGGTCCCCGAACTCGAGTTGCCTGATCGATCCGGATGCGGCCGTCGTGGACTACTACGACAAGGTCCACCTGGTGCCTTTCGGCGAATATGTGCCGTTCGCGAAATATTTTCCCTTCATCCAGCAGGTTGTGCCCGCAATCGGCGACGTCGAATTCGGAAGCGAATTGAAAATACTGAAGGCGCGCGGACGTTCCTTCGGTCCGCTGATCTGTTTCGAGGTCTTGTATGCGAATCTGGCCGAGAGGCTTCGGCGCATGGGCGCGGATTTTCTTGTCGTGATCACGAATCTCGGCTGGTTCGGCCAAAGCAGCGCCATCCCGCAAGAATACGAACTGGCGCGGATGCGGGCCATCGAAACGCGCCTGCCCCTCGTTCACTGCGCGAATACCGGAATATCCGGCGTGTTCGATCCCTGGGGACGCTTTGCCCCGGTGGCCGGCGTGTTCGGCCCCACCGGCATGTATGCGAACTATGCGGGACGCATCGCGCCCGAACAGACCGTCATGCAGCGTCTCGCGGCGTCCTTGCCGGTGTCCGCCCCGGCCAAGCGCCCTGTGCCCTACGGCCCCGTCGCGTTTCCATGGGTGGCGCTGGTCGCTTCGGGCCTTCTTCTCCTGTGCGCGGCTCTCAAGCCGCAGGAGGGCGTCCATCCTTCCAAGCCGCGTCCGCGCAGGAAGGAACGCGCATGAGCGAAACGCGGCAATTGTCGAAATCCACGGCCGTGTTCGCGTTCGGCACCATGCTCAGCCGCGTGACCGGCCTGATGCGGGACATTGCGATGGGCGCCGTCGTCCCCGCGGCGCCGCTGGCCGCGTTCAACATTGCCTTCCGGCTGAACAACATGCTCCGGGATCTGCTGGGCGAGGGCGCATCGAACGCGGCGTTCATCCCCGTGTTGTCGGGCATCCGGGAAAAAGAATCGCATGAGGCGTTTCGCGAGGCGGTTTCGGCGATCTTCTCGGCGCTGCTAATTATTCTGGGCGTTGTGACCATCCTGGGGTTCCTTTTCATCCCCGCCATTTTCCACCTGCTCGAACCGGTCGGGCTGATTGCCGGAACCAAGAAGCTGCCGCCGGACTACTTGGCGCTCATGGGACCTCTTGCGCGGTGGACGTTTCCATACATTTTCTTTATCGGCCTGACGGTTTTTCAGATGGGCCCGCTCTTCATCATGCGGCATTACAGCACGCCCGCGTGGTCCCCGGCGCTGCTCAACATCGCGCAATTGGGCGTGTGTTTCATTCTCTTCTTTTCCCCCCACGCATTCGGCGATCCGGCCTACGGCCTTGTCGCGGGGGCATGGGCGGGCGGCATCGGGCAATTCCTGGCGCAATATCTGGCCGTGGGCATTTTGGTGGGGGTGTGGCTGCCGAATTTTCGTCTGCGGCATCCCGCCATTCGTGCTTCATTTCTCTTGTGGGGCCCGGTAATCCTTGGGCAATCCGCCGGCGAGGTAAACAAACTCGTGGACCTGCTTTTTGCGACGGCCATGGGGCCGGATGTGGTCAACGGGCTGTATTTTTCCAACCGGCTGGTCCAATTGCCGCTCTCGGTGTTCGGCATTGCCATCAGCGCCGCGATCCTCCCCTCGGTTTCGCGATCGGTGGCGCGCGGGGAGATGGACGATGTCCGCTCGACTCTCATGCACGGGTTCCGGCAAAGTTTCTTTCTGATTTGCCCCGCCATGACGGCCTTGTTCGTCATTCCGGGACCGATTGTGGCCCTGTTGTTCGAAAGGGGGCATTTCACAGGAATGAATACCGGCATTACCGCGACGGCGACCGTCTATCTCGCCGCCGGCCTATTGAGTTTCGGCTGGGTCAAAATCGCCGTGACGGGATTCTACGCCGCAAAAGACACGCGCACGCCGGTGGCCGTCGCCTTCGCCAGCATGCTGCTCAATATCATCCTGATCTTCATTCTGGCCCCGCGCATGAATTTCCGCGGACTCGCTCTTGCCACGACCCTGTCGTACACGGCCAACTTCCTTGTGCTCTACGTCCTGCTGTGCGGACGCTACGGCCCCTTGTGGAATCGCGCATGGCTGGCGGGGATCGCGCGGATTGCCGCAGCCTCGATTGCAATGGGATTGGTCCTCCATTTCGGCTATGCGGCCATCCACGCGCGATTCCCCTTGGAAATCCTGCCACATCGCCTCGTGTGTGTTACGGCTTCGCTCGGATTGGCCGGTTGCGCCTACTTGGCGTTCTGCCAACTCCTGCGCGTGCCCGACATCCACCTGTTCGCATCGTTGCTGAAGAGAAAGTAGACTCGCATGCCTTCGAGCAGCCGGAAAGATCGCTTTTCTTGAAGGGGTGCGCACGGACCGGCCGTTACAGCCCGCCCGTGCGCGGAGGGAGGAGGGGGCAAGCAGGAAGTGTGGTTTCCCGCTCTCTGTACTGGTAACGAACAAATGCTTCCCGAGGATGACGCAATACAATGGCCCCGGCCGTCACCCGGCCGGTTGGCCCGGGTGGCGCCATCCTGCGATCTTGTGCATGGATTCGCGCGGTCCAAAATGCAACGCCGCAGGCCATTATGTTGAATTTGTTCTCGGGAGCCACGGCAAGCGCGCATGACGAAATGCTTACTTCCGCGCAATTTTCAGCACATAGGCATGTTCGCACGGGGGCTTTTTCGGGATGCGAACCACCAACGCATCATCCTGTTGGGTCCAGTCGAGGGATTGGGCGCATCCGAGCAAAGCGACATCGGACACGACGAGATCAGACGTCTTCTTCTTTCCAAGCGACACGACGCGGAACGCATCATCGGGCCAGCCGAGCATAATGGCATAAATTACGCCGTCTTTTGTCGTAAAGCGGATATCCCGGGCAGTGAACGGTTTTTCCATGTGATCGGAAAAGGAACCGGACTTGACGGCGGTTGGGCCTTCCGCGGCGATTGTCCACGGCCGCGTACCGTAGATGGCCTCGCCATTCGTCTTCAGCCATTTGCCGATGCCACGCAGGATCTGTTGGGCCTCTTTCGGGATCGTCCCATCCGGACGCGGGCCAATGTTGAGCAGGAGGCAGCCGTTCTTGCTGACGATATCGGCGAGTTCATGCACGAGCGACGACACGGAGCGGAAGCGATCGTTTTCGATGTATCCCCACGACTTGATGCTAATGGATGTGTCCGTCTGCCAGAAAAGGTCGCGGGTCTTGTCGAGTTTGCCGCGCTCGATATCGAGCACGGCGGCTTCGGGCGGAAAGGATTCGTTCTTGTAATTAATGGCGACGCCCTGTTTCCATTCCAAACCCCGGTTGTAGTAGTAAGCCGCGAACTCTTGCAGGTATGGCGCAAAGACGGGTTGTTCGATCCACCAGTCGAACCAGACCACCTGCGGACGGTACTTGTCAACAAGTTCTCGGGTGCGCGCAAGCCAATCGTCCAGAAATGCCTTGTCGGGCGTCGAGGCCTTTTCGGGCTGCGCGGGGCCGTAGAGCGCGTCCCATCGCCCGTCTTTCACGTCCGAGTCGAAGGTCTTTCCTTGATCGAAGAACCACCAGTGCTCGGCCCGGTGCGACGACACGCCGAAAACCAGTCCTTCCGCGCGGACCGCCTTGGCCAGTTCGCCGACAATGTCGCGTTTCGGCCCCATCTTCGTCGCGCAGTACTCCGACAAACCGCAATCGTACATCGCGAATCCGTCGTGATGCTCCGCGACCGGCACCACGTATTTCGCGCCGGATTCCTTGAAAAGACGCGCCCACTTCGCCGCATCGAATCGCTGCGTCTTGAACTTTGGAATGAAGTCCTTGTATCCGAATTCCGATTGGGGACCGTAGGTTTTGACATGATGCCTGTATTCGAGCGAATTCTTCCGGTACATGTTGCGGGGATACCATTCGTTACCGAAGGCCGGCACGGAGTAGACGCCCCAATGGATAAAAATCCCAAATTTGGCGTCCTTGTACCATTCCGGAACCTTGTACTGTTTCAGGCTGTCCCAATTCGCTTCGTATCGCATGGCTTTCTCCTCCTGCGCGAGTACCGACAGACTAATACATGCGCCCGCCACGATGATCGTCATGAATCGCATGGTGTGTTCTCCCTCTCGGTTGCACACGCCATGCTGGGCCATTTTACGCCACGAAGTCAATCCGCTTTTTTTGCGCGCCTTGCTCCGTTGCGGCGAATCTGATACACCATTTCCAGCAGCGGGAGGACTTGCGATGTCCACGATCATCGAAATCGGCCTCGCCGTGGGCGCATTGACCTTGCAGACGCTCGACGGTCATGAACTCATCATGCAAAATTACGCTTCGCGGCTTGGAACGGCGGTGGTTTTCCTGTCCAGCCGCGCGCCCGCGACGCAAGCAGCCGCGGGCATCATCTCCGACATGGCGGAAAAATATCGCCGGAAGGGTGTTCTGTTCGTGGGCGTGTTCTCGAATGCCGGCGAGACGCGCGACGAGATACGCGCTTTCTGCCAGGGGCGATCCCTGATTTTCCCCGTGTATCGCGATGTGGAAGGCCGCGCGGCGAAACGACTGGGCGCGCGCGTCACGCCTGAAGTCTTCCTGATAGACAAAGAGGGCGTCCTCGTCTATCGCGGCGGATTCGGCGATGCGAAAGCCGTTCAGGAAATCGAGAACCGGGTTATGCAGATGTCGAAAGACCAGGATGTCCAGCGCGGCGAATCTCCCGCCACCGGCACGCCGATTGGCGAAACGGGAAGCATGGGCGAAACCGCGCCCCCCGGCGAACCGGTCGCGTTCTCATCGGAAGTCATTTTCGAGAAGCAACCATGGGCGCCGGACCACCATTGCTCGACGATTGCCGAAGCGTTCAACGGCGATCTGCTCTGTGTATGGTTCGGCGGCAGTTTCGAGTCCGGCGACGATCAAGCGCTTTTTATCGCGCGCCGCACGAAGGGCGGGCGGATGTGGTCCGCGCCCGACCGTTTCGTCACAGGCCAACCGTTTCATCCGCCGGGCAACGCCGTCGTGTTCCGCGTGTCCGCCAACCGTATCGGCATCCTGTACGACCGCATGGACGAGGAACGGCCCATCCGCAGCGGCATGTGGGGCAAGGGCACGCTCATGTTCCGGTACTCGGAAGACAACGGCGCCACCTGGAGCAACGATCGCGAATTGACGGATATCCCCGGCGGGATACGCAACCCGCCGATTCTCCTGCGGAACGGCGACCTGCTCGTGCCCATCAGCGGCGCGCAGCCCGGCTTCATCACCACACGGGACGGCGGCGACACATGGACCGTGCGCGGATATATCCCGACCGGGAATTTTCGCGCGGGGCAACCGTCCGTCATTCAGCGGGCGGATGGATCGCTCTTTGCCGTACTGCGAAACGCCCCGTACATTCTTCAAAGCGAGTCCGCCGACAACGGCTCGACGTGGACGGAAGCCGTCCCCATGACATTGCGGTGTCCGCATGCCGGCATTTCGATGTGCCGGTTCGACAACGGCCACCTCGCGCTCGTCTTCAACGACAGTTCGATAAAACGCACACCGCTGTCCGTCGCGCTTTCCGAAGACGAAGGCCGCACATGGCGTCCGCCGGTCGCCCTTGAATCGAATCCCGGCGAGTATTCCTATCCGTGCGTCATGCAGTCGTCGGATGGACATATCCACGTGACGTACAGTTTCCTGCGAAAAACCATCAAACACGTCGAGTTCAACGAACATTGGATTCACCTGCTTTCGCCGGAACCTGCCGGGAAAAAGTGAAACCGGACAAGAAGGGCGTGTATTCAATGGACATAAACGCCGCCGCAGGCCGTTGTGCTGAATTTGATTGGGAGTGGCGGTGAATGGCTGAAATGGAGAAGGCAATGAAACGGAAGAAAGCAATTGTCGTGTCGGCGTTGTGCATCCTGGTCTTTATTGGGGCGGCGATTGGCCATGTGTATTTCCGGCAGATCCGCTGGCCCGCGCGACACATGGAAGCGGCGTCGAAGGCCATTCCGCGTCCGGCCGTCATTGCCCATCGCGGCGCATCGTGGTATGCGCCCGAGGAAACGGAACCCGCGTACCTTCTCGCGCGCGACCTCGGCGCGGACTATCTCGAACTGGACGTTCAACGCACAAAGGATCGCATCCTCGTCGCGTTCCACGACGACCGTGTCGAGCGGACGACGAACGCCGCGCAAATTTTCCCCGGTCGCGAGAAGGATGGCATCGCGGATTTCACGCTGGCCGAATTGAAGCAACTGGATGCCGGTTCGTGGTTCAACAAGGCCTACCCGGACCGCGCGCGCCCGAAATTCGCCGGCGTCAAGATCCTCACGGTCGAGGAAGTGATTGCGATTGCCGAATCCGGCACGAACAAGCCCGCGCTCTACATGGAAACCAAATCGCCCGCACGCCACGCCGGCTACGAAGCCGAACTGGTGGATCTGTTGCGGCGCCGTAACTGGCTCGGAACTTTCGATAACGGCATGGCGAAATCCGTGTTCCAGTCGTTCAGCATCGCCAGCCTGCGCCGAATCAAGGAACTCGCGCCCGATTCGCCGCGGGTGTATCTCATCGGCATGGGCATGCCGAAGGAAATCGGATGGGACCAACTCATCGCCGACGCCAAAGAGGTTGGCTGCGGCATCGGCCCCGTCGGCCTCATCGCGTGGCCGTGGAATAATGCCAAAGCCCACAACGCCGCGATCCATATCCACGCCTACACCGCCAACCACCCGTGGCAATTCCGCGTCTTCTCGTGGTTCGGCGTGGACGGTTTCTTCACCGACCGGTGCGATTTGCTCATGCAATATTACGGGAAGAAACCCGGCGGCGCGCCGGAGACATTGCTTGGCAAGCAGGGATATTGACGGCTGAGCGATTGATCTACCGTCAATTACGGACAGACCATGTAAAACGGCTTCCGGCGCCCGCCTGGACATACTGTTCCGGAAACTGTTCCATAAGGACGGGAAGAGCGTTATCACCGGTGCAATGGCATGGCGCCATACATTCTACGTGAAACTGTCTCAGGGCCCTTATGGTGGCTTCGAGCCGTTCCCCGGATGCGTTGACCAGATGCATGCCGCCAATGATCGCATGAATCGGCGAACCGTGCGTGAGCGATGAAACATACTCAATCGTATTGACCACTCCCGAATGCGCACAACCCAATAGAAGCACAATTCCTTCGGCAGTCTCCAGCCACATGGCCTGATCATCCGTGATGGCATCCTTGACTTGACAGGCCTCGTCCACAAAAAACGGTCCGCCGGTATCCTCAAAGGCTGTGCGGCGCGGAACGGGTCCTGTAATCCAGGCATGATCCGAGATTTGCATGGGACTGGTTGTGAAAATGATTTCCGCGGTTCTTGCGAAGAGGATTTCCGCAATCTCGGGACGCATGCCGATTGGTTTGTGTGGAGGCGTTTGCAGACAGCCGTATCTCATCCCAAAGGCATCCGGGTGCATAAAGATGCGCGGGGCGGCCGCCACCCCAAATACATACGGCAAACCGCCCGTGTGGTCGAAATGGCCGTGGCTAAGTGCAATGAAATCGGTTTGACGAAGGTCAACGCCAAGCACAGCGACATTTGCGGGAAGCGCCACACCCATCCCGGTATCGAAAAGGATATGTTTCCCGTCTACACTGACCCACATCGAAAGGCCATGCTCCGTGGTTATCCCAGGAGCGACAGCCTTGTTATCCGCCAGTATCAAAACTTCCATTTGTTCCGTCATGTCATCTCCAACCCATTGTGGGGCCTTTGTCCTGGAAGGATTCCCTGCCCGATGGCGATTTCGCGCAAAATGTCAGTGATGACAAGCACAAAACCCGGTGCCGGTCTGAAGCGTTCCGGAAAGATACGCCTCGACTGCTTTCCGGGCCGGCAATTCCGTTTGCACGATCAGCGGTTCAATGTTGAAAGCCTTGAGCGCTTCGGCTGCACGCCATCCCATGCCACGGCAAAGGATTGCCTCGCAGTCTTGAAGGGCTTCTCCCATTGTTGCATGATGGCGCCCGTGTGAGTGGCCATGCGGACCCGATCCGTGGCATTCGCCAGGGGGGTCTCCGCCTTGGCCATTTACCCGGACTTCTTCTCTCGCTATCCGCCCTTCTTCAATCTCGAAAATGAGAAATGAAGCGCTTCTGCCGAAATGGGCTGCGATAAAAATCCCGTCATCGGACGGTACGGCAATTTTCTTCATAATCAATCGTTCCTTTCATTCTTGCGTTATTTTTCCTGTTTGAATTGGCCGCGTCGGCGGCAACATTGTCTACGAACCTGTCGTTGTCCTCTCCGTCTTCCGCCCGGTACTTGCATCCCGGCGGTTTCGCGGCAGAAGTTCGTACTCTTACAGTTTGGGCATCCATCCGGTCGGCCGCATCCAAAAGGGGTTTCCCACCTATGTTCACAGTCCAGACACTGGAATTGTCTTGTCGCCCGCATCTCGATCTTTCCGCCTTCAATTTTCAAGGCCTTCCCATAGACGAGGGCTTGGGCCGTCTTTCCTCGTGCGCTATCGAGAATCCGGCCAAAAGTCTGGCGCGACACATCCATGGATGCGGCTGCCGCTTCCTGATAGAGTCCCTCCCAGTCCGCCAACCGCAACGCCTCGAATTCATCCAATGTCAATACAATTTCTTCAAGCAAACGGACAGGGATGCCTGCCGGCTTAAAGACAACACATGGCGGTTCCCGGCTGATTCGACGACAACATTGTGGACGCGGCATAGAACGGTATCTTTTCTCACATCGAATATATTATGAGCATATGCCCATAATTTGTCAAGGTGTCGAATGTGCATTTGCCTTTTTTCCGCCCACCAAGTAAAAGGGTCCGTAACCGTTCCCCGTGGCCGGCTGCGCATTTCTCGCACACGAAGGATCATTATCGCAATCGTGAACGATTTTGTGGTTATAATCGAAGCGGCAATCGTGTGGTTGGCAAGAAGGCAAGGAGGATTCACGATGCAACGCGCAACAATGAAAAAGGGCACGGGGCTGGCGCGCCGCCGGAAGAAACGCGAGGAAGCGGCGCCGATACAAAAGATCGTGTGGGAACCGGGCACAATGCTCAATCCGGTGCCGGTCGTGCTCGTGTCCGTGCAGGACGGGGACGGCCCGCCGAACCTTTGCGCCGTGGCATGGACCGGAACGGTGTGCAGCGAACCGCCGATGCTGGCGCTGGCGTTGCGCCCGAGCCGGCTGACCTACGACATCCTCGTGCGGACACGCGAGTGCGTCGTCAATATCCCGTCGCCGAAACTCATCCGCGCAACGGATTACTGTGGTTGCGTGTCGGGGCGCGAGGTGGACAAGTTCGAGCGGACCGGCCTGACGCCGGTTCCAGCCAGCAAAATCCATGCGCCGATCGTACTCGAATGTCCGATCAATCTGGAATGCGCCGTGAAGCAGATCCACGAACTCGGTGTCCACACTTTGTTCATCGCGGAGATTGTCGCGGTTCAGATTTCGGAACACCTCGTTTCGCCCGGCGGTCGCCTCGCATGGGAAAAGGAAGGACTTGCCGCTTTCGCCCACGGCGGCTATTACGCCCTCGGCAAGAAACTCGGCCACTTTGGATTCTCCGTCAAGAAGGCGAAGTAAGCGGCAGGGGGAAGAATTTTCTCGGAGACTCATGCCGTTCTTGATCGAACGAGGAGACGGAAAAGCGGCAAGATGCCGCTTCCTGGAGTTTCTACATTTTCAGATCGGTCGAATGAGACGGTGTTCGACACGAAGTCCCGGAGGGACGCCTTGAGAATAGCCCAGGACGCCAGTCTTGGAATCTCGCGGCGGTGTCGGGGAAGTCCCATAGGGACGTTTGAAGCCGCTCTTTCCGTTCCCTATGCATCGATCGTCGCGTTCGATCCCTTGCCGTTTTACCTTGGGTCGAAAACACACAATGGTCAAATAGGCTTGCATGGGTATGCGCAATCATGCTTTCTTTATACTCCGTTTCACACGTCCCTACGGGACTATCGTTTGGTTTTTTCCCCGTGTCCCAGGAGTTCCTCCTGGGCTACAGTCAAACCGTCCCTACGGGACTATCGTTTGTTTTTTTCCGTATCCCAGGAGTTCCTCCTGGGCTACAGTCAAACCGTCCCTACGAGACTAACCTGCCCTTCGTGCGATCCCATGCGAGGGGTGTCCTCATCGGTCATGCATAAAGTCCATCGGACTAAAATGTACAAACTCCAGAAAGCGCCAAGATGCTGTTTCTACCGTAGACACGGCATCCTTGCCGCGTTGGATTTGGTTTTCGTTTGGCACATTTCGTTTTGCCGGTTGCTGTGGTATGCTTGGGATTGTATTGTCGGCGGGTTCGGTGTACGGGCGCGCCGGGCGGGAATCCAACGCAGGGAACCGGTCCGCCGGGGATCGGAAATGTAAAGGAATACGCATGATGAAGAAGAACAAGGTGGTGTATCTCATATCGAACGGCGATTTTCGCGATTCGGCGGGCGTCGTGTGCTGGCCGAAACAGGAAGAAACGCTGAAGGGCGTCAAGGCCGCACTGGCGAAGCTGGGCGTCGAGGCGAAGGTGATGAACTCGTACGATCCGAAACGGAAACACGGATTCATCACGAAGCAGTGCGAGGGCGCGGCGATCGTGTCGAAACTCGATCCGAAGGCGCCGGTGATTGTCGTATTGAGTTGCTGGGCCTATTCGCACAACGTCAGCGGGCCGCTCCAGGCGCACAAGGGGCCAATCCTCCTGCTGGCGAATTTCGACGGCACATGGCCGGGGCTGGTCGCGCTGTTGAATCATTCGGCGACGCTCGACCGGCTGAACGTCAGGCATTCGCGGCTATGGAGCGACAGTTTCACAAAGGATCCGCTCTTTATGAAGCGCCTCGAAACGTGGTGCCGAAAAGGAACGATTTCGTACGACGAGAGCCATCTCACCGACGCATCGAAACTGAAACTGTCCAGCGCCGCGTTGTCGTTCGGCAAGAAACTCGCCGCGGACATCCTGCGCGAGAAGCGGATCATGGGCCAGTTCGATCCGGGCTGCATGGGCATGCTGAATGCCATCATCAATCCGGCGAAACTCGGGGCGGCGGGCATGCCGGTCGAGTATTTGAACCAGTCGGATCTGCTGGCCGAGATGGATGAAGTGGACGAGGAAGAGGCGCAGGCGCACCTGAACTGGCTCGTCAAGAAAGGCACGTGGTTCGACTGGGGCACGGATCAGTACACGCAACTCGTCCACGGCCAGGTCATGTCGCAGATGTGCATGTACTCGGCGGCGGTGCGCATGGCGCAGCGGTACGGCCTGAGTTCGATCGGTATTCCCTACCAGCTTGGCTTGATGCGCTGCTGTCCGGCGTCGGACCTGGTCGAAGGGATGCTCAACAACGCCGACCGGCCCGACGTGCGCGATTACGATACGGGCAAGATCATCCGCAAGGGCGATGCGATCCCGCATTTCAACGAGGGCGACATGGGGTCCGGCGTGCCGCAGGTGTTGATGCACGACATCTATGCGCGTAAAGGCATGCCGGTCGAAACGACCCTGCACGACGTGCGCTGGGGCCGCGAGTACGACGGCAAGTTCGTGTGGGTGTTCCTGATTTCGGGCGCGGCGCCGCCCGCCCATTTCGGCGGGTGGAAGCATACGAAGGTGTACCGGCAGGCGCCGATGTATTTTCCACTGGGCGGCGGCACGTGCTCGGGCGTATCGAAGCCCGGCGTCATTACGTGGGCGCGGTTCTACGAACGTTTCGGCGAAATCGGCATGGACTGCGGCACGGGCGAAGTGGTCGAGGTGGACAAGGCCGACTTGCAGGACCGCCTCAACAAAACCACGAGCGTATGGCCGATCGCGAACGTCCACATTCCGGGATACGGCCGTGACGAACTGATGGCGACGCACATGTCGAACCACATCACCATCGGCTATGGCGATATCCTTCAGGAACTGATCGCCACCTGCCTGCACTTGGGCATTCCGACCCGGGTAGCCGGCGACGTAAGGCATACGCTGGGTTAGAAGGCTCAAGGCTCAGGAAAAAGGAGTTCGATTCTGAGAGTTTATGTTGTTGTTGTACGCTGTGTTCGTCAGGAGAAAAAGTTCGGAATTTGAGATTGTTTATACCGGCTAAATCCGGTTGTTGGTTATCGCTTTCTGAATTCTGTATCGAAAAGACCTTGATGTATGAGCCTAGATCCTTGACCTTGAGCCTAAAGCCTTCAGCCTGATCGGAATCCGGGCTTGGATGATGCGCGCCAGAGTACGCCCAAGTTCCGCATCCCACGGGGAACCGCGGAGGGAGTTGCGGCATGGGCGGTATTTGCCGTCGTGGCGGTCTCGTTGCGCGGGATTCGCTGGGACGAGGATTACGAGTTCGCGCAGGTGATTACGCGCGCCGTCGCCTATCCCGAAGGTCATCCCGTCTTTGTATTCGTCCTGAGCGTTGCCAACATCCAGGTCTACGGCGCTGCCGCGTTGTATGCGTTGACGGGCAGCGCCGAATTCGTATGCGCGGTGCGCAACATTCTGTTTCTGGCGGCGACCGTCCTTCCGTCTTTCCTGCTCGGCACGCTGATGGCCGGGCGGTCGCTGTGCGGGCATGCCGCAGCGGTATTCGTGTTGCTCGGCACGCATCTGAATCTCGACGGCAACCATCCCCTGCAGACGTGGGGACATTTCTTTTCCAATGGCCATGTCGGGATGGGCTGCGCATTGGCGGGGGCCTGCCTTGTCACATGGCGCCGGTATCTCCCCGGTTGTCTTCTCGCCGGACTCATGCCGTGCATCCACTTGGGCCAGTCGCCCGCCCTGCTGGGACTGGCCGCCATACATGCCTTGGCGGCCGCGTATGAACGGCGGTGGCGCGATTTCGCAACATGCGGCGCTGGTCTGGCGATTGGCTTGGCGGCCTGCGGACTGTTCGTACTGGCCACAGGAGCGTTTCATGCGCATCCACCCACAACCGGCGCCTACGCGGCGCAGGACGACATCGGACGGTTATGGACGGCTTTTATCGAGGCGGACGCGCATCGCGCGACTCCGAGCGGCGGCGTATCGCATGCAAACGCGAACTTGGCGCTGCTGCTGTTTCTGCTTTTTGCCCTCGCGGCCTCGCATGTGGAACGATACCGGCGCGACTTCCAGCCGTGGCGCTGGATGTTCGTCTACGGCGGCATTGCCATCATGGCGGTCTGGGGAGCCATGACGCTGCATGCGGCGCTGGGACCACGCATGCCGAATGTGTTGCTGGCATGGATGCCAAACCGCATGAGCAATCACGTCGTCATGCTGCTGACGGCGGGACTTCCGGCCATCGTGACCGCCACCGATCCCCTGCGCGGTGGGCGGGTGGCCGCGGGACTGGTCATCATGATCGGCACGCTGTTCGTCGCCATTACCGCCCCCGTTACGCAAAATCTATTGCCGGCGGCTGTCCATTCGCGGCTTGTCGCTTCGGGCGGGGAAGGACTGTTCTTTTTCCTATACGGCGCCGCGGCCACGCTGCTTCACGCCGCCCTACGCGACGACAAGCCCTTCCGCGCCCGATGGACCGTTGCTGCGTTCGGCACGCTGATCGTCGTGGCCATGCACCATCGGTTCGGCGCAGCCTGCATCCTGGCGGGCGTGATCGCGCGCGTGGGCGTTGACCGTTTCCTGCGCCATACTCCGCGCTGGCATGAAACGCTTCAACTGGCGGCCACGCGCGGCTACGCGCTGGGCACGGCCGTGGCCGTGACGCTGGCCGCACTGCTGGTCCAGCAAGGACGCGATCAGGCTTGGCTGCCCCGCACACCCTTCGAACAGAACGTTGCGATGTATTTGTCGAACCGCGGGCAACCGGACACGATGATTGTGACCCGGCCCGACCAGTATGCGATGCAGGCACGGCTCGGCCATCCAGTCATGGCCAACCTTGCCCTGCCGACGTGGCCGCTCGGCCGGCCCTCCCTCGGCCCGCCGATCGCCAAGCTGTATCGCGAGATCTACGGCATCCATTTTGGAAACGGCCGTCCCGCGCGACAAAACTGGGCCACGGTCTGGCGCAACCGAAGCCGCGAGGAATGGCAGGATCTGGCCGCGGCCCATGGATTCCGGTACGTCCTTGCGCCGAACCATGTAGCCGTCCGGCTGCCCGCCGTGTTGATCGGAGAAACGGAAAGCCTCTACGAAGCGTGGGCGAACGGATCCCCATGACCGCGGCCGACATTGAGACATCCGGATGAATTCCTCGGAAGACACCACAACTTGAAAACCATTCTTTTCAACGGAAGTAGTCACAGAAACGGCTTCTTCGTCAGTTTTGACTTCCTCACATGGCCTTCCTGGCCTACACGAATTCCGCCATTTCTTCTCATGGGAGGGCCTGCTTCTGACCTGCATAAAGCAAGATTGTGCTAGACCTTTTCTTGGGGATAGACACCGTGATGCGGTCCGTGTTGTACTCCAGAGCCTCGCCAGAGAAGAGGTCCGCCACCATCTCTACCGTACTTGGAAAGCGGATTGTTTTTTCTCCTCCTGTGCGCGAATAAAGTCCGAAGAAAGGTCCCGACGCAAAAAATGGTTCCCCGACCTCGCTGTACAAGTGGACGCCTGCGCGTTCATAAAGCCATCGCAGCCATGGCGCCGTGAGGCCTGGACATGCGAGGAACAGCGCCCGGTGGTCAGCGGCTTTGCGTTCAGCCACGGCAACTTTCTTGCCTCCGTTGGCGAATCCAAGCGCCTTCGCGCCAGTATCGGCCACGGTGATTAGCGGACGGCATCGGTCGCCGGTCCATTTCATGTGTGAGTTGTCGACGTTCAGCGTTACCTCGTTTAGGGTTGCCGTGTCGTCAATGGCCAGATCGAACCCTGTTAGTAATTTGGACCTCTTTAGATCAAAGCCTGACCACGAGAGAACGCCCGGCGCGTGCAAGAATGCAACGGTACGGCCCGAAGCACAGAGGATCTCGCGGGTAGACGCAAGCTCCTCATCTGTGACGGCATAAGCATTGGCGACAATGGCCAGCTTACAGTGGGACAAATCAACGCGGGGGATATCCGACATGAGATACAGGCTCCAGGGGGCGCCCACTGAATCGATTTCCCAGAGCAACATCCGAGAGAGAGCCCTCATGGCGGGATTGTCGTTGGCCAGCAGGGGCACAGTTGTCTCGCTCACAAACACGGCAACTTCTGACCGGTTCTGCCTCCCTGCGCGGAGGGAGAACCGGTCGATCTCCTTGAGTCTCTTCACCGCAGCCATAAACGGTTCGTCCTGATACCACCCCTGCACGAAGTCGAAGAAGTAGTAGCTGCTTCCCTTCACGAGATTGTTAATGAAATCCCGTTTGGCTACAGCGATCGATTCATTAAGATCCGCCGTGGTCCCGTATTGCCGGTTGCCTTCGCCGGAACGGTGCGTCCGCTGGTCATTTTCCGAATCCCAGAGTTTTCCGTGGAGCGGAAACGAACTGAAGGCGCCGTTCAGGGCGCAGTTGCGCAAGCGATGCTCGTAGGGATACGGCCCCCCTAGGAAATCCACCCAAGGCGATTCCAGCAACCGGCCGAGGGCATAGTGTCCGGAATCCTGGAAATGGTAGGGTCCTGCGCCGAGATGGCCCACATAGTACCCGTAGAAACTGCCTGCGAAACAACGGTTGTCTGTGGCTTGCTTCACGGATTTCGCGAAATGTTCAATGGTATCGGCGGTCCATTCTTGCCAGAAGGTATAGTAATCGGCTGCCTGGGTATGATCGGGCATGGTGCGTGGCACCGAATCAGCAGGGTCAAATCGGACTTCGCGCGCAGGTACGACATCACCGGAGAAATCGGCGGAGGCATTCGCCCACGCCGCACGGAGCGCATCTACATCGGGGTAGCGGCTACGCAACCAGCCGCCGAACGCGCGCTGCATGGCGGGCGAATAGTCGGGGAACGATTTCTCATGGTAGCCCCAGTTGTTCCATTCACCGCAGTTGCCGTAGGCCAGGCGGACACCGATGAAGCGGTCCGCCAGTGGCGATTGACCAATGCGGCGTAAGGCAGCTTCGAGAATGGCGCTTGCGCGTGTCCGCCACGTTGGCGAGGCATAGGATGCTTGCAGACGTTTCCCTGGCGTGTTCTGCAAACTTTGCCCTCCCGTGTCAAGCGCGATAACCTCGTTGGGGTAACGCTCAAGCCACCACGGAGGAACGTACAAATGCCACCGGAGCAGGAACCGGGATTCCGGCGCCTGCGCCATGATTCGCAGCACTGTGCGCTCAATTTGGCCATAGTAGGCTTCAAGGTCGAAGGTGTCATCATCGCGCCAGCAGCCCAGCATGTCGGTAAAAATGTTGAAGTGGCCTACCCCGGCTTGGGCAAATTGGCGGATGGACTTTGGTCGGAAATCGCCACCGCAGTGCGCCACGATTGCCGTCAGGCAACCACAAGGCTCGCCGTTGACGAAGGGCGCGCTCACGCCGTTCATAACCCGCACTTCACATTGCGGAAACGTGCACGCCCGAGCGGAATCGTGGACTGCAAGGCGCACCGTGGCCACCGGCCGTTCAGCAGATTGAAGATGAATATCAACCATCTGTGCTGCGAAGTTGCTCCGGCTTTCCCGAAGCAGTTGTTTGGGCAATGGGTCGAATGTGAGGACAGTTTCTTTTCCTTGCGTATCCGCTTCGGCTCTAACTCCAATTGTTTGTGTGAATGTGTTTTCTCCCATAGACAATTTCGCTTTTAATGCTGGGAGCGACCCGCAAATACCGACAGGTAGCCGGATAAGGGCTGCGGTACCAACATGCACCAGGGACTGGCCAACCCAGACTTCGTCGTCGCAAAGCACCGGGACTGCACAAATGCCTGAGTCATCTTTGAGAGGCGTCGCGTGAGCATTTTGCGCCGATGCAACACTGCCCAACGCACCCGATGCGACAATGGCGAGAAAATCGCGACGGGACAGTCCTTGAGTTTTGAAAAGAATGTTCACTTGGCGTTTCCTTTTGTATTACTACATCGTTGATTGTCCTTGGTTCGGTTGCCCCGCAGCAAGGCCGCTCTCTAAAGCGGTTGTTCGTGTGCGTAACGGCCATATTCGGAAGCCGCATCCGACATGGCCAGGATGTTCTCGGTCGGCACATCCGTTTGGAGGACGTGGCAGGGCGCGAGAATATAGCCACCGCCGGCTCCCAGTATGTCTATGCGCCGTTGTACCTCGGCGCGGACCTCTTCGGGCGTGGCTTTGGGAAGCAAATGCTGGGTGCAGATGCCCCCGTGAAGACAAATGCGGCTGCCGTACTCATTTTTGAGTACCTGCGGGCTCATACCCTCCGCGGCCGCCTGCAACGGATCGAGGATATCCACGCCAATTTCAATCAGGTCTTCGATGAGCGGGCAAATCGCGCCGCAGGAATGAAACAGGAACTTGACGCCGTGGTTGTGGGTCATGTCGACGAGTTTCTTGATGCGCGGTTTGATGAAGGTGCGGAACATCTCCGGGCTGAACAGCAACCCGTGCTGCATGCCGAGATCGTCAGCCGTCCGAAGTATGTCGACCCTTCCATCCGCCGCCGTCAGCATGCGGTCGAAAAATTCAAGGTAAAAATTCGTGAAGCGGTCAAGGATCCAGTGGGCCATCTCGGGCTGCATGGCCATGTCGGCAAGCAGATTCTCAAAACCGCGCAGAAACGTGGGGTGCTGAAAGACACTCGCGCCGCTGGCCATGACCGCGAAATCTTGCCATGGCTTGAGCCGCTCCGCGAAATCGGAGAAGTCGAACCAGTCAGGACTGGGCCACGTGTGCTGTTCAAGGTCTTCGATGGAGCTGGCGCCGGCGAGAACGAACTCAACGAAGCAATCTTCCGGCCCCGTCGCCGTTTGAACAGTCTTTTGCCGCCAGCCCCAATGGTTCTGCCGCACACCGTCGCCCACTTCACGCGACAGCGGCACGGGGCCGCGGTACACCGGGTCCACAACACCTCGAAGATCAACGATGTCACTGCGCAAGCGCAGGAGTATATCCCGGTGCGACGAAGTCCCGAGGTCGCGGTGCAACCGCTCGTAGACCCATGGGTTCGCGTGGAAGTCCATGGGTACCCGGTCGGGCACGGCCAGATTAGCGGCGGTTAGCACGCGTTCTTTTGATATCATTTCCCTGCTTTCCATGAAAAGGCTGCGAACACTATCATCTCGTAGGGGGCTTTCGCTCCCGCCTCATACAGGCAGGCCGCTTCGCCGTTTGGGAGAATGGCAAGGTCGGAATAGGCGCTGGGGCCAGGATACAGCACTCTGTCAAGAACCCACGTCTGCCCTTCGTCGAAGCTGGCGCGCACGGTCATGTTGACGCGGTCCTTGTCACTGGCGGGATTACTGAACAGGATAACGCCATCTGCCCGATGGACCGCCGCCTGGCAAATGGGCTCGATCAAGGTCGAGTCAAACCGTTGTTCCTTCCACGTGAGCCCGCCGTCATCGCTGAGCGCGATTTGCCGGTTCTTCTTTGTCCGGTCATAGTTGCGCATGTTGAGCATGAGGCGGCCATTGGACAGTTCCACCACTTCACACTCGTTGACCTGGTGATCGGGGGTCGAGCCGCTAAATTGCCAACTTTCACCGTGATCATCTGAAAAGATGACGTGCGAGTAATAGTGCTTCGTTCCTGCCTCGATGTGGTCGCACGGTATGATGAGCCGGCCCTTGTGTGGTCCCTGCTCCATCTGAATCCCGCTGCCGGGTCCGGTGGCATACCATGTCCAGTCGGCCTTCTTCACGTCGGACGTGATTTCCCTCGGTTTCTCCCACGTGTTGCCGTCGTCCCTGGAAAACGTGACAAACACGCGCCGCGTGTCTTTGCTGATCTGGTCGATGATCTCCTTTTCCTGGTCGTCGCCGCGATTCCAGGTTGTCAGCAGCCAGATTGTCGCGGTGTCGCGGTCCACGACCGCACAAGGGTTGCCGCAGGTGTTTCCCGCATCATCCCAGATCACCTGCTGAGCGCTCCATGATCGGCCGTTGTCGGTGGACCGTCGGACCAGCAGGTCAATGTCACCGGTGTCGCTCTTGCTGTGTTTGCGGCCCTCGCAAAATGCGAGCACCGTTCCCTTGGTGGTAACGGCCAGGGCGGGGATTCGATACGTATGGTAGCCACCCTCGCCATGAACGTAGATGGGTTGGCCGGTTGGCGTTATCTTTCGAGTGGAGCATCCCGCCGTGGCCAGGGTCAAGACAGCGAGCCCAAGGTTGATCAGAGGGAGCAGCAAGGTCTTTTCTTTCATGCCGCGCCTGCTCCAGGGTTTCTATCCGAATCGATTGGGTCGACGATGGTGTAGATGGTAAGTCCGCTGATGGAGTGCCTCACTGGGGCGAATGCGAGGCTTGAAAGATATCCCACGGAAAAGCACAAGGCAATCCCGATGAAAGCGTAGAGCAGGAAATGCACGTGCGTATATCGCTGCACCAGGAACAAACCCCCGGCGCCGGCCAGCGTGCCGATGATGGCGCCCGGGCCGTTGGTGCGCGTCGTGAAGATGCCCAGGCAGAACAGGCCGCACATGGAACCCCCGAAAAGGCCAAGAATCGTCATGAACTGGTCCCAAAGCGACTTGATGTCGGAAGACGCGAACAAGAGGGCCAAGGCGATGCCGCCCGTCCCCAAAACGACGGTGAGCACGCGACCCATGTGCAGATAGCCGCGCTCCGTCTTGAGTAACTTCCACGGGCGCATGAAGTCCTCCACAACAGCTGTTGACATGCTGTTGATGCTGGTGGCGATGGTGGACTGGGCCGCGGCAAACAGTCCGGCCACCACAAGGCCCGGCAGGCCCAGCGGCAATTCCCGCGAAATGAACAGCGGGAAGATGGCGTCGGTCTTGAACGTCGGGTCGAGCCGATCGGGATGGTTCGTATAGAAGACGAACAGGGCCGTTCCTATGCCGAAGAACAGTACTGAAGCCGGTACACACGCGATGGCGTTGGTCCAGATGGCTTTTCTCGCACGCGCACTATCGGGCACGGACATGTACCGCTGAACAATCGACATGTCGGACGTATAGGGCACGAGGTTCTGGGCGAGTCCGCCCAACACCACCACCCACAACGCGGTCGTCGCAAAACTGCCCGCTGAAAAGTCGAGGTTGAGGAGATGGAATTTGCCGCTCTCCGCGGCCGTGGCAAAGAAACCGGACACCCCGCCGTCCACCTGGCTCAGGATCAAGAGAACGCTGAACAGCGCCCCGCCCAGCAGCACGATGCTCTGGACAGCGTCCGTCCACGCGACGGCTTCCAACCCTCCCAGGGCGCAGTAAATGATGCTCAGCACGCCCATGAGCAAAATGCTCTGCTGTTCCGTCAGGGGCGTGATGGCTCTGAGGGCCAGCGCGGGCAGATAGAGCACCACGGCTGTGCGCCCAAGCTGGAAAAGAATAAAGGAGGTGCTCGCAAACTGCCGCGCAAAACGGTTAAAGCGCCGCTCCAGATATTGGTACGCGCTGATGGCGTCCACCTTGCGAAAGAATGGCAGGAAGAGCCATATTACAAGAGGGGCGACGGCCACGGCCATCATGTTGACCAAAAAGTACACCCAGTCTGTGGCGTAGGTCTTGGCGGGAATGGCCATGAAGGTAATGGAGCTCAGCATGGTGGCGAAGATGCTCAGTCCGGCCACAGACCATGGGATGCGCTGGCCCCCCCGGAAGAAATCGTCGGCGACCTTGTTGCGGAACGAGAAGTAGACGCCCATCGCGATCATCGCCGCGAGATACAGGCCCAACACGGTGAAATCAACCAGACCGAAGCGGCTACCGCCCTTGACCGGCCGGACTTCCCATACCTGCGGCGTCCTAACCCGCGGCCTGGTTTCGCCGCTCGCCACGACTATCGGATCGCTGACGGTGTCGTTCCCCCAGCGCACCGCGGTCGTGGTCACCTGGTTGGCGGGAATCGCACCGGCGCTCGTCCACGTGTTCGTGATCGTGTGATAAGCAAAGGCCTCTTTCGGAAAACCAGGATGCGCGTCTTTCAGCGCGTCGGTTTGGTCGAAGAGTGCGCCGTCGGCTCCGCCCAGAATGAAAATGTGGCTCTGGCCAACGGCGATTCCCGTTCCTGCCATAACGCATCTGGGCGCATCGGCTCGACGCCGCCAGGGATCGGATTTGCCCGGCGTGAATTCGTAGACATCGGTGAGGAACTCCGTATTGCCCTGTTCGTTCAGCCGGCGTCCGCTGATTACATACACGCAATCGTTGACTCCATTGTTTTGCGCGGCGGCGATCGCGAACGCCCGGGATGGGCCGGGCCATGGCGGCAATTGTTCCCAGGCTGCGTTTCCGCTGTCCACGCGGGAGAGGTCAAGAGACCAGAAAATGGTTTGGGCGGTCTCCAAACCCAACCCAACCGTGCCGCCTGCCACGTAGATCCTTTCTCCGATGACCGCCGCGCTCGCATTGGCACAAGGCTCCGGAAACGCCGGTAAGGCCTGCCGTTCAACAGATTCACGCTGTGGGTTCCACTTCAGGAGAATAACATCCGCATAGGTCTGCGAGGCGTCGTTTCCGCCCATGCATACAATGCCGCGACTGGTCGAAACGGAAGCGCCATACGCAATCGGCCTTTCCAGTGGGGACGCGGTTATCCAACGGTATGAGGTCTTGGCGTCCTTTGAATCCTTGACCAAGACGTAGACCTGGTCGTGAAAGACCTTGTTGGATTCCCACACGGGTTTCGGAAAATTGGCGCCACCCGCCACAATGAGCGCGTCGTTGTGCACACCCACAAAAGGCCCGGCCACACCCTCCGTGTTGGGCAACGGAGGAAGTTCATTCCACTGCAGTTGCGCCGCCACGGCGAGGCCCGGCACAAGGACGGTGGCAAGCAACAGCACTTTCATCAGGCGCATGTCAGGAGACTCCTTGGTTTGCGTACGTGAAGAAGTCGAGACTGTCGAGTTCCTCCTTAAGGCGCGCAAGTTCCGATGGCGTCAGTGGTGTTGATGGAAGCCGCGTCGGACCGCAAGGGACGCCGGCAAGCGTCATCGCGGCCTTTATCCCGGAGAGGCCGTGATAGCGGAGGATTACTTCAATGAATTCCACGGCTTTGATCTGGCATGCTTGGGCGGCAGGCAGATCGCCCTTCTCCAAGTTCCGCATCACTTGGTAATACAACGGGGCAAGGAAATTGTACGTGCTGCCCACGGCCCCGTCACATCCCGCGGCCAGACCGCTTAACAGCATCTCATCCACGCCAAACAGGATGTTGTACCGGCCATTCTCAAATGCGAGGCATCGCTGCATCATCTCGATGTCGCGGCAACTGAACTTGATGCCCGCCAGCGACGGAATCCGTGCCGGCGCCGCCTTCAAGAAGGCGATCAGATCCAGCGAAAGACCGCTTAGCCGCGGGATGTGGTAGTAGTAGAAAGGCAAGTCGGGCGCCGCATCCGTAATGACGCCCAGCGTTTCAATCAGGACGGTTGCGTTTTCCGGCAGGAAGTACGAGGGAGAAACGGCACTGATCGCATCGGCCCCGATGGAGGCCGCGTGTTTCGCCAGACGCCGGGCGTCCTCAACGGAATTGTGGCCAACCTGCACGACAACAGGAATGCGTCCTCCTGCCGCCTCAACATACGACCGCGCCACCCGCTCCCGTTCGTCCGTCGTGAGTGACGGCCCTTCTCCCGTGCTGCCGCAGACGTACAACCCTTTGATGCCTTGCCGCAGAAGCCTTTCCACCAGTGACGGAATGGGGTCGAGATCTAATTGACCGTCCTGATCCATTGGGGCGAACGTCGCCGCAATAAGCCCTGTCAGTTTCTTCATGATGAAGTCCTTTCCGGCCTGCCTGAATTCAAGAAACATGCTGTGATATTCGCATTACCCATTTTCATAAGCTCCCGCCAGCACGGCATGCATTGCGCGCTGAATATGCTTGCGCATCAGGGACTCCCCCTTAGCGCCGTTATGGCTTTCAATTGCCTTGACAATCGCTACATGTTCGTCCAGGGCCACCTGAAAGGCATCTATATCCAATTCCCGGGGCTTGGTCCGCGCAACATGAGCGAGAATCCGCAGCCTCTCTACGGCAAGGCCCAGCCACACGTTGTCCGCGGCTTCAATGATGGCCGAATGAAACGCGGCATCCGAATCAATCCATGCCTCCGCCGCCTGCTTCCGCGCCTCCGGGCCTCCGGCTGCCTCCGCGCGTTGTAGTGCCTTCGCCGAATTTTCGCAGCAGCGCTGCAAATGTTGAATCTGGTATTCCACAGCATTCTTGGCAGCTTCACTTACGGCAAATATCTCCAGGTGCTCGCGAAGCGCATACAACTTCGCCAGTTCCCGCTTATCCAGGGCGCGAACGAACGACCCCGCCCCCGGGATATGTTCCACTAGGCCTTCACTTACGAGCCGCCCCAGCGCCTCGCGCACCGGAATCACGCTTACGCCAAGATCCTCCGCGACGGACCGGTTCACCAGACGCATCGCGGGCGCATATGTGCCATTCACAATTCTCTCCAGCAGGCGTTCGTAAGTCGATTGTCCAGCCGTCTCTGCCAATTTGAAGCCTCCTGACTTTACCCGTAGGCCGCACAACCAGAAACCCACAGCATGTTATACCATGTTATAATATTTCTTTCTGTCGAACTTCAACGGTAGGTACGCGCACAGGAACTGGTTGCGTAGTCGGTTTTTTCAGCTGTGCTTCCTAAAACTTGTACTTATTGAAAAAGCCTCTTCGTTAAAATTCATGGGTCATCTCCGGTTCGGGCAGGTGCCCAAGCGCATGGAATAGCGCGACTTGGAGCACCTCGAACTTTCGATACCAATGCGTAGCGTGGGAAGACATCGTTGTACATGTTACCGGAGCGGTTATTACACGCGGGGCTTAGTGACACGCGTGGGGACGGTCGAACTTCGGGTTCCGCAGGACCGTCAGGGACGGTTCAGTACGGAGATTTTCGAGCGGTATCAGCGAAGCGAGAAGGCGCTGGTCTCGGCCTTGGTGGAGATGTATGTGCAGGGCGTTTCCACGCGGAAGGTCAAAGCGATTACGGAACCGTTGTGCGGCCATGAGTTTTCCGCCAGTAGCGTCAGCCGGGTGAACAAGACGCTCGATGA
>Ga0209506_1000061_pt1 | contig 144368 bp, 118 predicted proteins | sample AD_JPNHG2_MetaG_FD_184409 | JGI IMG/M metagenome (GOLD analysis project Ga0209506, IMG submission 184409) | Active sludge microbial communities of municipal wastewater-treating anaerobic digesters from Japan - AD_JPNHG2_MetaG (SPAdes) (version 2) | ecosystem: Engineered > Bioreactor >...
GAGGTTAAGGAATTGATTTCTTCTTTTCCCGAAAAGCCTTTTCTCAGGTGCAGGATTGCTGAATCTTTGGTTACACAGCCGGTAGGTCCGGTGAGTGTTTGCACGATTTTGTAATTTCCTGCATTCGAATACAAATGAGCAGGAGAAGCAATATTGGTATCTGAACCATCACCGAATTCATACAACCAATTTTGAACTTTACCGAGCGAAGTATCTGTAATCTGAAGCAAATAAGGTGAACAATAATGGGTTTGGCTCATTTTAAAGCCTGGGCGGGGAGCTTCTATGATTGTAAGTTCATTCTTCTTCTGTATTGTATCGTAACAGTATCCATTTGAATATACAAGTTTTACAGTATAAATGCCTGATTTTGAATAGATATGTTCAGGATTTTTCATTAATGAGGATTCATTATCTCCAAAAAACCATTGCCAGCTTTCACCTTTCTTCGGATTGATTACCTGTGTAGAGGATTTATCTTTAAACAATAATTTTACATTGGCACACCAGATATTAGTATCAGCTTCAAAATCTGCCTTAACTTTTGAATAATTATCAGAGTATTGAATAGTATCGCTATACCATGCATAATAACCATTGCTATCAGTAGCTTTAATTTTAATATAATATTTCCCGGTTCCTGAAAAAGCTACTTTAGCATTTTCAGTTTTGAAAGAATCTATCAAAATACTATCTTTGTAAACATACCAGTTAAACTTGATATAATCAGGATGGCTGAAATTTTTAAGTCTTAACTGATTGTGGCAAGTATCGATGAAAATCTTAAATGAAACACGTTTGAAGATATTTGAAGTTGAGTATAAGTAATAGACAGGATTAAACATTTCTAATCCATAAGGCATATAGAATTTAAAATTTGCAAAAGAATCAGGGTATTGCAAAACGGCAAATCTTCCATAAAGCATGAAAGGGAGGCAATAAATTCGACTATTTGGTCCTAATTTCAATCTTCCGAAATGAAACTTTGAGACAGGTGATTGCATTTTAAATGATTCTTTCGGGGTATATCTTTTAATTTGTGAAACCCATGAGTATGAGGGGTTTAATTGATAGGAAAAAGAAGATAAAAATATAAATGAATCGTTAGGTGAAAATACACAGGAAGTATAATAGGCATCATAAACTGAGTCCAATACTCTGCCATTGCTTACTTTTCCGGTTTTTGAATCAAAATCATAAATATAAGCATATCGTGGAAACCCAACATAAAAAGTTTCGTTTATAAATCCGGTAAAAACTATTTTTTTACCATCATTGGAGAATTTCAGTGAATTCCAATTAGAATGAAAATAGTTCATTATTACTTCATTGACCCTTGATATAACAGGAGCGTTTACTTTGCCATCTTTAATATGGAAAGCAAGAAAAAATGAATCTGAGCGTATTAAATACCAATGTTCATATTTGTTAATCTGTAAAACATCTGTAGCGCCAATAAGTTTTGAATTACCGGTATAATCAATTTTCATTTTAGAATTTAGATCATAGTCCCCTTTGCCATTGTTCAACTTCATGTCGATGACGGAGGAAAATATGTAATTTCTATTTTTAGCAGAATCAGATGAGGTATAGGGAAAGAATATTAAATATTTTAACGAATCAATCTGTACAACAGCATTCATACAAGTGAAAATAGAATCTATAAAAAATGGAATGTTTCCATTGGGCATAGGTTTGTTGTTGGCATCGAAAGTCCAGTCAGAATTCCCTGAATAAAATATTAAGTCACCCTTAATATTACAAGCTGAAAAGCCATAAAGCGGACTATTTGAGGTAGAAGCTGGTTCTATTAACTCCGGAGGTTCAAAATGAAAATCAAAGGAAGGTATCTTATGAATTCCGTTATTATTGAAAATCCAGACATTGTCTTTTTGAGCAAATGCAACAATTGCAAAGCATAAAGAAAATAAAGCATGTAATATAAGATTTTTATATACCAAAAAAAAGATGGATAAACAGTTTTCTTTTAACAAACTGCTTACCCATCTTGGTAATATGACGTGCCATTGAAACATTCCTTAGAATATCATGAATTGCAATGAATAAGTTTGAATTTTCGCTCCCCTCAACTTCTTCATAAACCAATAGACTAAAAATACATGAATCCCTGACATGCTTTGAAAGGGATGCAGAAGGCTATGTTTACTGAGATTCAGGCTCATTTTTTTTCCTTGTAATCTACAGAATAAAATCATCTGTTTAATTAGATTTTCATCTCATATTTACCGATAAAATCTTAACGCAATATACGATATTTATAAGAACTTCAGCCTCCGTTATTTCCGGTTTTGTCAGAAAAAATGCATTAATGAAAAACTGAGACAATGAAAGGAGCGAAAAATTATCAGGCCGTCCCTACGGGACTTGGCTCTTTTATTTTGTTGGTCTTACCATAAGATCGTCCCTACGGGACTTGAGCGAATATTGATTTTTTGTTTTATTAGACAAATTTAAAATCCGGAAACGCCATCAGCTCCCTTCTCTTTTCGAAAGAGAGGGGCCGGGGGTGAGTTAGAACTGTTACCAAAATATCCTCCCTACGGTACTTGAGCGGGTTTAGATTTTTTATTTTATGAAACAATCATAAAATCCCAAAACGTCATCAGCTCCCCTCTCTTTTCGAAAGAGAGGGGCCGGGGGTGAGTTAGGAAAACAGCCCATATTAAATCTGTCATACATCATTCATATTGAACGGAACAAGCGGAGTTGTGTTTGACAATAAGAAAAAAAATCAGCATAGTAATCAAAGGCTTAAAACCTTTATTCCAAATGATTCAGCGCCATTCAATAACTCCTGCTCCCAGACAAACTTTTTCATCTTTGTCGTAAACTGCACCATATTGCCCGGGTGCAAGTCCGATGATGGCTTTTTCCGACTCAATTTTTACTTTTGACCCTTCCACGCTCAGTTTCCCGGCAGTAAATTCCGGAGTATGCCTGATTTTAAACTTAATATTTTCAAGATCAAAACCTGACAGATTGTGATTGATAAAATGAAAGTCTTCCAGATAAACCGTGTTTTCCTTAAGAGATTGAGAATTAAGTCCTTTTGTAATGAAAATAATATTTTCTTCTGTGTTTTTTGCCGACACATACCAAGGACCCTGTCCCAAACCTAATCCATGTCGCTGCCCAATGGTATAAAACCAGTAACCTTTATGCTTTCCCCATATTTTCCCTGTTTCAGCCTCAACAATATCGCCTTCTTTAGTCCCCAGATACCTGAGCAGAAACTGTTGATAGTTGATTTTTCCGAGAAAACAAATTCCCTGGCTATCCGGACGGCTGGCACTGGGCAGTTTTTCATCCCTGGCTATTTTTCTGACTTCAGGTTTGGTCAGAAATCCGATCGGGAACATGATTCTTGCAATCTGTTCAGCCGTCAATCCTGACAGGAAATAAGTCTGGTCTTTCTTTTTGTCGCGTGCTGTGGCCAGAAATATTTCATCATTTAAAACCAGTGTATTGGCATAATGACCTGTAGCCAACCATTTGTAATCCTTTCCGTATCGTTCGTCAAAGAGTCCGAATTTGATGATTCTGTTGCAAAGAATATCCGGATTTGGAGTTTTTCCGCTTTTGACTGTATCAATGGTATATCTGACAACCGTCTGCCAGTAGTCGTGGTGCAGATCGGCTATCTCGAACCGGCAATTATATTTTTTTGCCAGCTGCATGACTAACTCAAGGTCTTCGCGGAAAGAACAATCGTCTAATTGTCCGAGTTCGTCTTCCATGCTGATTCGTATATAAAAAATATCCGGAGAAAGCCCTTTTCCGGCAAGTATATGCAACATGACCGAGCTGTCCACCCCACCCGAAACCAACGCAGCAATTCTATCCATAAAATTGATTAAGGCTGAACATCGGGTCTTACCCCAATCCTGACCATATCTATCTGTTTTCCCCTGTCTTTAAAATCGAGGTGTAAACGGCTGTTATTCACGTTATAAGGAATAAATTTAGCTCCGTTTGAGAAGTCGAGGAACAAGGCTTTTTTGGCAGTATCGATGTGCCAGTGACGGTTCGAATCTTTGACAATTTTGTCTTTGCCAATATCAAAAGTTCCGTCAGACCTGAATTCCATCCACATTTTCTTATTTGTTCGCTGCCAGATACCTAAAATCAGCACTGAATCAGGCGGACGCTGAGCTTCTGAAACTGCAGGTACTCCGGTTTTGCTTTCTGATTTTATCTCTTCACTTTTTTTATTGCATGAAACGAAGAAAAAAGATGAAATTAAGGTAATTACTAATAATTTTTTCATACGTCATTATTTTTATCTAAAAATTTATCAATGAGCTTGATTAAATCGGTCCGTGAAATAGGCTTTGAAATATATCCGTTACATCCAGCCTTGAGACTTTTTTCCCTTTCCCCGGGCATAGAAAAAGCTGTTTGCGCGATGATAGGTAAATCAGGCGAAAATTCCCTGATAACCTGTGTGGCATCATATCCGTTCATGACAGGCAGGTGAATATCCATTAAACACAAATCTATCTGATTATCAGACCTTATCATGTCAATAGCCTGAATCCCGTTGTGTGCTCTCAGTAGTTTTGCATTGGTAATTTCAAGTGTGTATTTCAAATACCTGAAATTAGACTCTTCATCTTCCACAATGAGAATGGTCTTATCACTCCAGTCAATTTTTGGTCTCTGATTAAAGTTTTCATCAAAATCATCGGAAGATTTGTGAAGGACAAGGGGTAAAGCAAAATAAAAAGTACTGCCCACATGAAGTTTAGATTCCAGATAAAGTTTACCACCCAACAATTCAGAAAGGCTCTTACAAATGGCAAGTCCTACTCCTGTTCCCCGCCTGCTGCGGAAGTCCTGGGTTTGCACCTGTCCGAATTTTTCAAAAATTAGTTTCTGATCATCCTCGCTGATGCCAATACCTGTATCTTTCACAAAAAACTCAATTTGTTCGTTTTTGAGGATGCGGTATCCAAATTCAACATATCCTTCATGGGTAAATTTTATGGCATTGCTGATCAGATTGGACAAAACCTGTTTCAAACGGTAGGGGTCAGTTTCGATTACCAGATTCTGATACCCGGCAGGTGTAGTAAGTTTGAGATCGAGAATTTTTTCAGGCGCTCTGATAATATTGTCATTAAACGAGACAAGCAGTTCATGAAGTAGCTGATTTACCTGACATTCTGAAATAACAATTTCAAGTTGCTGTGCTTCAATCTTTGCAATATCAATGATATCGTCAATGAGTTGAAGGAGATGATTGGCATTTGATTTAATAATTTCGAGATACTCTTTCATGAGTGACTTATCAAAGCTGAATTCAATATCTGTCAATAAATCACTGAAGCCAAGAATGGCATTCATGGGAGTTCGGATTTCGTGCGACATATTGGCCAAAAAAGCGGATTTCAGTTTTTCCGATTCCTGCGCTCTCCTCTCCGCTTCAATCAGGTGTGCTTTTAAAATCCTGTTTTCGGCTTCAAGTTGCTGAATTCTCTCTGATAACTCTTGCTGATTCTTTTCAAATGTCATTATTTTTGCAACTAAAATGAATTTTTTTGAATTTCAAAAGTCGTACTTTTCATTTTAAAGCAATCAAGTATTTTTAACAAAATCGCCAATTATGTGGATGTCAGGAGACAAAGCAGATATAAGTCCTGAAACAGAGAAAATAGCAGAAAAGCTTATTCTTAAATATTTTCCGGAAGGGACCATAGCCAACGAAATGTATTTTAAGCATGTAAGAGCCGTGTGCAGAAAAGCTTTTAAAATCGCAGAAAAACTGAATCTTTCAGGCATTGATACAGAAAAGCTCTACCTGAGCTGTATGTTTCATGATATAGGGATTGTGCATACCTTTGCCCCTGACATTGGCTGTTTTGGAAAACATCCATACCTCAGCCATGCTTACCTTGGAAGGGAAATACTTGAAAAAGAAGGATTTACTGATATTGCACCTATCTGTGAAAACCATGTAGGTGTTGGCATCACTGCTACTGAAATAGCTGAAAAAAAGTTGCCGCTTCCGCTTAAAGATATAGGGCCTCAGACACTGGTGGAAAAAATAGTCTGTATTGCCGATAAATTTTTTTCAAAAAGCAGGGACAATCTTGAAAAAGAATTACCTCTGGAAGTTGTCAGAAAAAAAATGGCTAAACTTGGTGAGGATAAGCTGATCATTTTCAATGAATTATTGAAAGAATTAAAGATCGATTAACACAATAAGTTGGCATATCATACCATTCATAATGAAGTAACAGGAGAATACAAAGAAAAAGGGAGCCGTTTCCTCGCTTACGTCAAACACATTGAAAATGAACAGGAAGCAGAAGAATACATCACCCAACTCCGGAAACTCCATCATAAAGCCAGGCATGTCTGCTATGCCTATAAAACCGGTTTTCAAAACCCTGTCATCCGGATAAATGATGATGGTGAGCCTGTTCACACTGCCGGTCAGCCAATTTTAAATCATCTCAGCAAATATCAGCTGACACAGGTAGTAGCCGCTGTGGTTCGCTACTTTGGGGGCATATTACTGGGAAAGGGTGGACTCATCAGGGCATACGGACAGGCAGTTGAAAACGCACTTGTAAATGCGAAAATAATTGAATGCAAACACTTTGTATTTTTTACTTTTCAAACCGGATTTGAAAAATATGCCATCCTTCAGGAAAAACTCCGTCAGTTCGGTGCAGAATTTACTTCAACAGATTTCAGTGATACCTGCTCTTTTACCATCAGGGCAGCTGAAGAAAATGCCGGTAAAATAAAAGCTTTTTTAAGTGAAAACAAAATTAACATCATTGAAAAGCAGCCATAACAGTATCTTTGCCGTATCATGAAATATACCATGCAATAAAAATTTCCGTTAATCAGCAACCAAATACCATTGTTTGTAGTCTTTTGCAATTGAGTTAAACAATCAGTACATGAAGTATAAATCAGGAATCATTTCGAGGAAAATTCTCTCTAAAGAATTCATTTTCATTCTTTTATTATCAACATTACTCTGTCAGCCCCTTTTATCACAGAAATATACGATCAGTGGCTACATTACGGATAATGAAAGCGGGGAAAAGCTTATCGGAGCCAATATTTTCGAGAAATACAAGCTTCAGGGAACCACCTCGAATGCTTATGGATTTTACAGTCTGACACTGCCTGCTGACACCTATACGCTCGTGTTCAGTTATCTGGGCTATTCAACTGAATTAAGAAGTATTACACTCAAATCGAATCTGACGTTGAACATAGGCATGAAGCCCGGCATAGAACTCAGTGAGGTTGAAATTGTAGGAGAGCAAACCGACAGAATAGAAGAATCCTCTCAGATGAGCATTGTAAAAATTCCGGTAGCACAAATCAAGTCAATTCCTGCCATGTTCGGTGAGGTTGATGTGTTGAAAGCCCTGCAGTTACTGCCAGGGATACAATCAGGTATGGAAGGTTCGAGCGGATTATATGTCCGTGGAGGTGGCCCCGACCAGAACCTGATTCTTCTTGATGGTACACCCGTCTATAACGCCTCTCACCTGTTCGGCTTTTTCTCAGTTTTCAATGCCGATGCCATTAAAAATGTCGAACTGATCAAGGGAGGCTTTCCTGCCCGTTATGGAGGAAGATTATCATCCGTCATCGACATATCCATGAAAGAAGGCGACCAGCGGAAATACCATGTTCAGGGCTCTTTAGGACTGATAGCCTCAAAAATCACAGTGGAAGGTCCTATTGTTAAAGATCGTACCTCCTTCATTATCAGTGCCAGAAGAACATACCTTGATATTATTGCCCAACCCATTATCCGGCTGGCTACCAGCGGAGACCAGCGAATCACTGCCGGCTATTATTTTTACGACTTCAATGCAAAAATCAACCACCGGTTAACTGATAAAGACCATCTTTACTTATCTGTTTATCAGGGGGATGACAAATTCTATCTCAACTCAAAACCAAGAAGCTATCTGTTTGACGGAGTGCTTTACACCGAGCAGTTCAAGGCCAATCTCGGCTGGGGAAATATCACCACTGCTTTGAGGTGGAACCATCAGTTCAACCACAAACTCTTCAGCAACACCACCCTCACCTACAGCCGTTATCAGTTTAAAGTGGGGAATGAAGAGCAGTATTTTTCGCAAGTCGGCAGTAAAGTGGAAGAAGAGTCGTATATTATCCGTTATTTTTCAGGGATAAACGATATTGCCGGCAAAATTGATTTCGACTATCTCCCCTCTCCCAATCATTATATCAAATTTGGCATCAGCCATATTTATCATAGTTTTCATCCGGGCGTATCAGCCTTTAAGATTAACATCACCAATGTAGTAAACATTGACAGTACAATAGGGGCAAAAAATGTCTATGCCCACGAATCAGCCATTTATATTGAAGATGATGTAAAGCTGACAGCCAACCTGAAAGCTAATCTCGGTCTTCATTACTCTGCATTTTATGTCAACAACAAGCTTTATCACCGTCCGCAGCCCCGTCTTTCGGTCAGATATCTTTTTGCCGATAATTGGTCGTTCAAGGCTTCTTATGTTCATATGCAGCAATACATTCATTTATTGACCAATACAACCATCGGACTTCCAACCGATTTATGGGTTCCGGCAACAGGGAAAATTCTTCCTCAAAATTCACAGCAATTTGCAGCCGGAGTTGCTTCCACCCTGAGAGAGAAATACTCATTCAGCGTTGAAGGATATTACAAGACCATGAACAACCTGATCGAATACCGTGACGGAGCTACCTGGCTCAACACCTCAGCCGACTGGCAGGATAAAGTGGAAATGGGGAAAGGCTGGTCGTACGGCATGGAAGTATTTGCAGAAAAAAAATCAGGGAAAACAACAGGATGGATTGGCTATACCCTGAGCTGGACAATGCGTCAGTTCGACAACATCAATTTTGGAGAGCCTTATCCTTACAAATACGACAGAAGGCACGATATTTCAGTGGTCGTAGCACATAAGTTCAACAAACAGTTTGACATAGGAGTTACCTGGGTCTATGGCACCGGAAATGCCCTGACCCTTCCTGTCATGCGTGCCATGGCACAAACAGATTATTACTATCCTGGTTACTACAGCGAAATTGAATATTTTGAAAAGAAAAACGATTTCAGAATGGCAGCCTATCACCGGCTTGATTTCAGTGCCAACTGGAATTTTCATGTGGGCAGTGCTGACGCCACACTGAATCTCAGCGTCTATAACTGTTACAGCCGCAGAAATCCGTTCTTTTATTATTTCGGATATGATAATTATGGCCACCGTGTCTTGTACAGGGTCAGCCTCTTCCCTGTCATTCCGGCTCTGAGTATTAATTTTAAATTTTAAACACCTTTGTCATGAAAAATATCAGCTTGTTTATCGTTATTGTTTTAATTATCAGTAATTTACATTTTTCCTGTACCAAAGTTGAAGACATAGTGGATTTTCCGATAAAAGACCCGAAACTCACCTTAAACTGCTATTTTCATCCCGATTCGGTGTGGGCTTTCAGTGTCAGCAGAAGCTTATCGGTCATTGACAATGCCAATCTCAGCATGGTTACCGATGCCACCATTAAACTTTATGAAAACAATAACTTACTGGCAACCCTTACATCGGCAGCTGCCGACCAGAGATATTATTTTTACGGATCTAAGCCGAAACCCGGAAATGAATACAAAATTGAAATTTCTCATCCGAAATATAAATCCATCAGCGCAGTTGAAACCGTTCCTCAGGCCATTAATTTCAATGTTGAAAAATTCAAAATAGTCGATTCTTCTACTTACTACGATTACTGGCTCCAAAAAAGTGTCGGAACATTAAAAGCCTCTGTCAATATCAGGCTTTCTGACCCCAAAGGAGAAAAAAACTATTACAGGCTTATATGCTACTATTACGACAGTATTTATGGAGGTGTCATTAATCAGGTCTGGCTGGAAAGCGAAAACATCTCGGTCGAGAAAAAATATCCCAATGGCCTGCTTTTCAGCGATAAATACTTTGACGGGAACAGCTATGAAATGAATTTTAAGTTCGAAGATTACTCCTTTTTTTCCGGAAAAACATATTATTTCGTGCTTGAAAGCATGAATGCCGCCCGTTTTAATTATGAAAAATCAATTTATCTCTATTGGGATTCAGAGGGAAATCCATTTTCCGAACCTGTTCAGGTGTATAATAATATCGACAACGGCTACGGAATCTTTGCCGCATACAACTCAAAGCTGCTGAAATATTACGTTAAGTGATGAGTAATGAGTAATGAGTGATGCGTGTCGGGTTGCGGGTATCGGTATTTTCTGAAAACTGCCTCCATTTAGCAAAGAAGTTTTGAAGAATTCAGCTAAAAAGCCATTAAATAAAAATGTCTGCCATACAAGAATAAACCTTGTGCTAGTATAAATTATTCTTTTTCAATCTCTTGCTGGACTGCCGGATTTTTTTTGATGTTAAAATAGATCAGAAGACCAATACCAAGTAATATAAATGGGATGCTGAGTAGTTGTCCCAGATTTAAGACAAGATTGTTCTCGTAGGCTACCTGGTTTTCTTTCAGAAATTCAATCAGAAAACGAATGGTAAAAAGTGCTATGAGAAAAACACTGAAAATCACGCCTTCTTTAGGTTTTCTGCTTTTTTTCAGGTAGTACCAAAAGAGTACAAAAAATAAAGCCAGATAGGATAAAGCTTCATATAGCTGGGAAGGATGATGAGGACCTGTAATACCAAACTCTTCAAGCTTTTTAAAGACAAAGCCCCAGGGAAGTGTGGTCGGTTTGCCAATAATTTCAGAGTTCATCAGGTTACCTAAACGTATCCAGAAACCGGCAAGTGCCACCACTATGACGATACGGTCTATTATCCAGAAAAATCTGAATTCTTTATATTTCCTTGAAAAAAGCCATATGGCAATCAGAATGGCCACAGCAGCTCCATGACTGGCAAGCCCTCCTTCCCAAACTTTCAGTATTTGCAAAGGATACTTTAAATAATAATCAGGCTCGTAAATCAGACAATGACCAAGACGGGCACCTACTATGGTGGCAACCAGCATATAAATAGTCAGATTATCGAGCAATTTGACATCTTTTCCCTCTTTTTTCATCATTCTTTCAATGATGATATAGCCCAGATAAAAAGCCACCACGAAAAACAAACCATACCAACGGATATGAATTCGTGAATGAGGAAAAATTTCCGGCTCAACATTCCAGATGACATATAACAGATTCATTTCGGCTGATTTTATTCAATTCTCCTGACCGGCAAAGGTATTGTATTTTTGTTTTCCGTCTTAAACGTATCCGGGCAGGTTCATTCTAAATTCACCTGCTTTTTATTTTTACCAGTTTAAACTGCCGGATGCCGTTTATGTTTACAAAATAAATCCCTTCTGCCAAATGACTGATATTCAAATCTATAAATCCTGAATCTTCTGCTTTGACTGATGTTAACACCTTTTCATTTAAATTACCTTACCCCTTCAATTAACCGGATATTTTTTCTTAATCAGACAATTTCAATTTATTCCCTCTTAAAAAAAAATTATGAAAATTTATTTGGTGGTATAAAAATTCATTTCGTTATTTTGCGAAATGATAAAATGAGTTAAAAAAAACAAAGCAATCAGAATGAGCATCAAAATACACGTAACAGATTCTCCAAAGCGCAAAACACCGGAAAAACTGACAATTGAATTAGTAACCAATAACTGTTTTGATGCTGAAATAAGTGAGCTGGTTTCTTCAAAAATTGAAATTAAAAAGTTAATTGAAAAACATATCTATGGCTAAAAAAATAGAATTTTCACAAGACATTGTTGAGATCGCAAAATTTGCGAAGGCAATGAGTCATCCGGTAAGAGCATACATATTGAAAAAATTATCTGAGATGGATACCTGTTGTTACAGTGGTAATCTGGTTGAAGAACTACCCATTGGCAGATCTGCATTGTCCCAACATTTAAAGGAACTTAAATACGCAGGTTTAATACAAGGTGAAACCGAGCCTCCTTATATCAAATATTGTATTAACAGGGAAAATTTTGAAAAGGCATACAAATTATGCCATGATTTCTTTGGTCATAAATAAAAACATGAATAAATTATCTGGTAAGAACTGGCAGAAAATATTGATTATGAGAATTTTAAAAACAAATAAATCAACAACACTTAAAATATTATTGCAATGAAAGTAATTAAAAAGAAACTGCTTGTCATTATTACGATTGTTTTACTGGCATTTTTGTTTGGGATGGTTTTTCTGAACAAAACTGATCGCAGAACATTGAATGTTAACAGAAATGTAATCACCAAATCAGGTGTCTGTCCGCCATTTTATCTTTTTACGGAAGATGGGGATACGATAAATCCTGTCACCGGTAAAAATGCTGACAAACCTTACTCTCCCAGGCAAACCTGCGGGAAATGCCATGATTACGATAAAATAACGCAAGGTTTTCATTTTCAGCAGGGGGCTGATGAAAAAGCAGGCGGTACCTATGCCGACCGCTATCAATGGGTTTCGCATCCGGGCAACTACGGAGGCAACTGGTGTTCACCGGCACCTCTGTACAACTATCTTTCACCAAAGGAAAATAAATCGGCAAAGGAAATGGACATGACCTCTTTTACTTTTATTACCAATGGTTGTGGCACCTGTCATCCGGGTGGTGGGCCTTTTGAATTTGACCGGAACGGAAAACGCTACGACAAGGAAATGGAAAGACTGGGATACGTAGCCGGAGGAGATAATAATTTCGATGGCGATTATTACAAGGCACACTGGAACCGAAGCGGGGTTGCTGAAGCCGATTGTGAACTGTGCCATCTGCCCGAATACGATTTCAAAGAACGAAACAAACATCTGCTTAACTGGAATTTCCGATGGTTGGCTACTGCCGGAAGCGGCCTCGCCAAAGTGGAAGGTTCCGTAAAAGATTCTGCAGATGTGAAAGTTGTTTATGATGTTAATAAATTTGACAAGGACGGAAAAGTATCCATGCATCTGGTGCGTGAACCCAGAAATGAAACCTGCCTAAACTGCCATTCCAAACCTCAATGGAAGAAAAGAGGAGCTTCTTTTACTGCAAATACTGATGTACATATCGCAAAAGGTCTTAAATGTGTTGATTGCCATGCATCAGGCAGTATGGCTGTTTCCGATAAAATCAAAGGCAAGGAGGTTCACCAGTTCGGCAAGGGTGATGACCCTTCGGGGATGGTACGCAATGACCTTGATAACAGCATGCGCACCTGTAATGACTGCCACCTGACCGGCTACCTGAATGCCCCGATAGCCAAACATTCATGGCTCCCTTCCTTCCATCTTGAAGAACTTTCCTGTCAGGCATGCCATATTCCGGAACGAAAAGTAAAATCGGCACTGGTTCAGGTAAGTGATGTCTATAATACGGGAACCAAAATTAAACCTCCGACAAAATACATCTGGACATTCTACGACCAGAATATGAATTACTGGAACCATTATGGTGAACTGGAAATGTTCACGGCCAAAGACCAGCCCACAGATCCATTTTTTCCACAATATGCTGAATACAAGGAGCAGATTTTCCCGGTAAATCCTGTTCACAGCGCCTGGCCCGGAATATATACCGAAGGCAAAAAAGGCTTAAACCAGCCCAAAATGAAAGACATTTACGATATGTGGGTAGATCATAAGCAGGACAAAACAAAATATCCGGAATTGTCGGTTATAAAAGACGATAATCATGATAGCATTCCCGAAGTTAACCGTCCTGAAGAAATTGATGCTTTTATTAAATCCGTAACCGGTTATCTGACCCAAAAGGGCTATGACCTGAAAGGAAGGCAAATCGTTTGGGTGAACAACGATAAGATGTATTTTAACAGCAAAGAATTTAAAATGCTTGAAAAGGAGGAGTATGAATCCTCACCCTATGCTTCGGTTTACAAGTACAGCCATGATGTCTTTCCCGCAAAAGCAGGTCTGGGTGCAAAAGGCTGTGTGGAATGCCATTCTCTCAGCTCAAACATGTTTTATGCTCAGGTGGTAAAATATCCCTTTGGTGAAGATGGTAAGCCGGTTACTGAACCACAGTATAAACGACTGGGAATGAATGGATTTTTTGTTTTTCTTTCAGCCATCAGAGAACAGTATATCAAAACCATCGAAATACCGGTTATTTTATTTTTGATTTTACTTATCCTGCTTTCGGTGTTATTGTCTCTTAATGCGAAATATGAATATCTTAAGATAAATCAATCAGGGCTTTGGGTTATTTATGTTTTGATGTCGGCTGCCTTTTTATTGGTTTACCTGAAGCCCGATCTTAATTCCTACATCCTTCCCGAAAGACTATGGTTCGATAAAAACCACTTCCCTTTCAGTATGATAGCCTTTTTAACAGGTATTTTCGTATTTCTAAAGCTGAAAAAAACAGGAGAAGTCAAAGGAAACACAGCTAAAATACTACTCACTTTACTAATCATCACTGCCATCTCAGGATTTTTCATGCTGATAAAATTTGAAGCCATCGAAGAGATTGTAAAAATTGCTTACACCTTGTTCGATGTTGCCATTGTGTTGACAGGAATGGTTGCTATCTTTTATTTCGTCAGGATGCAGTTTGAAAAATTAAGTAGCGGACAGGATTCGAAAGAATGAAACAAAAATTCCTCATAATATTGGGAATTATCTTTTTGTCAATTGGATTTTCCTATGGTCAGAAAGACAGCATCAAGGTAAAATTTGACCTTTCGGTGCGATACCGCTTTGAGCTTTGGGATGGAATGAATGCTAAAAATTATGGGGATAATAGCATTAACGCTATTGGAAAACTGGATGATAAACTGCTGTATCAACGGATTATTCCAGGTGTTACTGTTGATTTTACGAAAAAAATAACGGCAGCAGCACATCTGCAGGATTCAAGGGCGTTCGGGTGGTCGCTGCGCAACAGCGAATACCCTGATTTATTCATGGTAAAGAAAGCCGGAACCACAACACCTTACTACAAAATGAATCCCGGTGAAGAGTTCTTCGAAATTTATGATTTCTTCGTAGAATACAGGAAAATACTGCCGAATACAACTGCTAAACTGGGCAGGCAAAAAATCTTTTATGGCGACAATCATATCTTCGGTCCTGGTGATTGGGGAAATACCGGCCGCTGGACATGGGATGCATTGAAAATCAGTTGGAAAAAAGATAAAAAAACGTTGGATATTTTTGCCGGAGGAACCAAAATTCATGACCCTGAAAAATTATCTCTGCCTTTTACCCAAACCGAGTTTTGGGGAGGTGGCATTTATGGCCATTTCCCCATAAAAAAATTGCTTTATTTCGAACCCTTTTATGCCCTTAAAACCCAGGGATCTGCCGATTATATCAAAGATCAGGATATTTTTAGGAATTGGCTGGGATTCAGAGCAGTTGCTCCCGATTCAAGTGCGCTGATTTGGGATTTTACCCTTGCAAAAGCGTTTGGTAATGATAACGGAAAAACAATAGATGCATACGGACTGTTTGCCAAGCTCGGTTATCAGTTCCGTGATTTATGGGCAAAACCAATTATCAGTATCAGAGAATCTTATGCTTCAGGGGGGAAAAAAACGGATTCAAAAATCAGGACTTTTGAACCAGCCTTTGGTGCCAGTGATAAATACTACGGCTGGATGAATATTATGCAGTGGTCGAACCTGGACGACAGGGAATTTGTACTTGAACTTTTTCCTGTTAAGAAAATGTGGGTGGAAATAAAGTATAACTGGTTTTATATTCCCGTACCCGATGATGTTAAAGTGCTGAATACAATGATTTTGCAGGATGGGAAGCATCATCTGGGCGATGAGTTCAACACTTTTATCCGTTGGCAGGCTTTTAAACATTGGCAGTTTGTTGCAGTATTCGGCTATTTTTGGCCAAAAGAAATTAAAAATATTAACAATAAGCCTCCTGAAAATGCTTCATGGATGGCTGTACAGGTTTTATTCACAATTTAAATTTAAAATGATTCGTTATGGAAAACAAAAAATCACCAATGGAGCTATTAAAGGAATTTGCTCCTGAATTTGCAAAGAATCAAATGGATGCAAAAGCATTGCTGTTTGAAAATGAAAAATATCAGGCGGTTCCCAAAAAGTACAAATTGCTGACAGGAATTGCTGCTGCAGCCGTTTTAAACTCGGATACCTGTGTGAGAATGTGGGTAAAGCAGGCAAAAGAGGCAGGCATCACCAACCAGGAAATTACTGAAGCCATCATGGTAGCACGTTATATGAAGCAGGCTGTGGTAAACGATACTGTGGCAAATACATTAGCTTTACTTTCCGAAGACAAAATCTGAAAAGTTATGCTTGAAATAAAAGTCATGGGAACCGGCTGTGTCAACTGTATTAAACTCGAAAAGTTATGCAATGATGTGGTAGCTGAAAACAAATGGGCGGCTGACATCGAAAAAATCAGTTCCTATGAAGAATTTGAAAAATATGGTATCTGGTTGACTCCGGGCCTGGTGGTGAACGGTAAAGTCCTTGTTCAGGGTAAAATACCAACAAAATCAACATTATATCATTGGCTTAAAAATGCAATAGAATGAAAATCAATTATTTTTCAACAATAATTTGCCCGTTTTGCGGTCATGGTGAAACCTTGAAAATGGCAGACGATTTCTGCCAGTATTTCTATGAATGCCCGGCCTGCAAATCACTTTTAAAGCCAAAACCAGGCGATTGTTGTGTTTTTTGCTCTTACGGAGATGTACCCTGTCCTCCGGTTCAGAAAACACAACGATGTTGCGGTTAATTAATTTTTTAAAAAAAATTTGGTAGGTACTAAAAGTATTTCATAATTTTGCGAAATAATTAAATACTGAAAAATGACTCAAACTAAAGAATTAACCGAAGATGTTGTAAAGATTGCTGAGTTTGCCAAAGCCATGAGCCATCCTGTAAGGGTTTATATTCTGAAAAAACTTTCGGGAATGAATGCCTGCTGTTACAGTGGAGATATTGCCGAAGAACTTCAAATCGGGCGTAGCGGTCTTTCGCAACACCTCAAGGAGTTGAAACATGCCGGATTGATTCAGGGGCATGTTAAAAAACCGTTCATTAAATATTGCATTAACAGGGAAAACTGGGCGATAGCCAAAAACCTGTTTTCTGATTTATTTGAACAATAATTTTTTTACCTTAAATTTCATAATTTTACGAAATACTAAATTACTAAAAATGAAAAAATCAAACATTCAAATTCCGGATTGGGCATTCGAATTTCATGGGCATCATTGTCCATTTATGCCCATTGGTTTCCGCATGGGAAACCTTGCTTTGAAAAAGTTAGGCGTGGAACGTAGTTTCGACCATGAAATGCACATTTTTTCAGAAATGGGTGTTGGTCATCCGCAAACCTGCATGCAGGACGGATTGATGATAGCTACCGGAGCCACTTTTGGCAAAAGCATGATAGATAAGCTTTTTTATGGAAAAATTGCAGCCACTTTCTGGTACCCCGGAATAAAGGGTGCCGTAAGAATCTATCTGAAAAACGAATTTCAGGATAAACTGGCGCCCCATGAGTTCTTTAAATATCGCAAACAAGGCATTGAGCCATCGCAAATTCCCCATGAGGTTTGTTGGGATATAATTAACATAGTTCTTAACGCTTCAGATGAGGACTTGTTTGACGTTAAAACACTTCCCGAATTCACCTATAAACCTGTGAAAGGCTCTTTTGCAAAAGCAAAATGTGAAGTTTGCGGGGAATATGTGTTTGAACGCTATTTGAGAGTGAAAGATGGAAAACATGTGTGCATTCCCTGTTCCGGCCATGAGCCTGACGAAAAAGTATTTTATTATCCCGTAATAAAATAAGCAATGTTAGTAATTGTAGCCATTATCATAGCCATTGCTTCCTTCATCTTTGCCATGCTTGGGTTGGGTGGCGGAATGGTATATGTTCCGGTTCTCCACTGGATGGGATACGACCTGAAAGAGGTAGCCATACCGCTGGGATTATTGCTTAACGGATTGAACACGGCATTGGTGCTTATCCCTTTTGCCCGTAAAAAATTAGTGGATTGGAAAGGTGGCGCTATCATGGCAGCCACGGCTTTACTGGCTTCACCCATTGGTGCCATGACCAGCAGCCATGTTCCTGTTCAGACACTGAAAATATTGTTTGCAGTCATGGTTGTTGCAGCCGCCTTGCGAACCTTGTGGGCATCGAAACAGGCAGAGCCGGAAAACATGATGAGCATGAGAAAAAGAAGTGTCATTGGTTTTTTTGTTGGAGGAGTTGCCGGTTTTATTGGTGGTATGCTGGGACTTGGCGGAGGCTTTATTATTGCCCCTATCCTGATGATGATAGGTTATAAAACCAAGGAAGCTGCAGCAACAACGGCTTTTGTGGTTACTTTCTCCTCCTTCTCGGGCTACCTTGGCCATGTTTCTCAGGGGCAAATGAATTGGGGGCTTACAGCCGCTGTTGTGGCTGCTGTCATTGTTGGCTCACAGTTGGGTGGAAGGTATATGACCCAAAAAGCAAAATCAAAAGAGGTGAAGATTGTGTATGCGGTGGTTCTGCTTTTGATCGCTACTAAAATGGTTTTTGAAGTAATGAATAAATAATTGTAAACTTAAAATTGAATAAAATGATTGATCCAAAAGAATGGCTCGAATTCGGGCAAAAATTTCACGGGCACAAATGCCCCGCCATGCCAATGGGACTAAGAGTTGGCGCTGCTGCTATGAATGCTTTAGGCGTTGAACGGGCAAAAGACGGACAACTGGTTGCTTTTGTTGATCTGGGTGATGACCATTGTGCAACCTGCTATGGAGACGGGTTGCAGGTTATCATGGGGACAACCTTTGGAAAAGGGAACATAAAAAAGACCCACAAAGGAAAATGGGCTGTAACTGTGGTTGACAGGGCAACGGGAAGAGCCGTGCGTGTTACACCAAAAGCTGAAGCGATGCTGAACAATAAAAAATCAACATTCTTCACCGATTATCGCATGTTGGGTAAACCGGCAAGTACTGTTCCTGCCGAAATTATTGACCCATTGGTTGATGGAGTAATGAACGCACCTGAAGATATGCTATTGACCGTTTCACCAGTTTTTGCATACAAGCTTGAAGCTAAAAAGGATAGTTTCGATGGTTTTGTATGCGAAGAATGTGGCGAAATGACCGTGATGGAATATGGCCGCATCAAAGGCGACAAAAAGGTTTGCATAGATTGTGCAGCAAAATAATGAACAGAAAGGGGTAATTTGAAATTTCTTAAATTACCCCTTTTAGTTAAAAGACCAGAATATGGAACATCAGCACTCACATACAAAGCTCAGCAGTCTTAACAGGGCTTTTATTTTTGGCATTATCATTAACCTTTTGTATGTGGTGATAGAATTTGGTGCAGGTGTGTATTATAATTCCCTTTCCTTAATTTCAGATGCCGGTCATAACCTTACGGATGTGGCCTCACTGGCTCTGGCTATGATAGCATTCAGGTTGGCAAAAGTTAAATCAAATAATAAATTTACCTATGGGTACTTGAAATCTACTATCCTGGTGTCGTTGGTCAATTCGGTAGTGTTATTTATTGTTATTGGCGGTATTTTATGGGAGAGTTTCAACAGGCTTCATCATCCGGTATCGGTTGAAGGTCTTCCCATTTCGATTGTTGCAGGTGTAGGAATTATCATCAATTTTACTTCAGCATTTTTATTTTTCAGGGAGAAAGACAATGACCTGAATGTTAAAGGAGCTTACCTGCATTTAATGGCAGATGCAGCCGTTTCAATGGGAGTGGTTATTTCAGGGGGGCTGATTTACTTTTTTCATATCAACTGGCTTGACCTGGTTATGAGCCTCATCATTGTTCTGGTAATTTTCTATTCAACATGGACACTTTTTAAAGACAGTCTTATTCTTACACTCGATGGTGTGCCTAAAGGTATTAACCTGCAGGAAGTAATTTCAGAAATCAGAAAAATTGATGGAGTAATTGATGTTCACCATTTGCACGTTTGGGCAATGAGCACAACTCAAAATGCCATGACAGCGCATATTATTATTTCTGCGGATACATCTATGGAACAGCAAAACATCCTGAAACAAAAAATAAAACACGAGTTGGAACACGTTAATATTCATCATGCAACCCTCGAATTTGAAACTGAAGATGAATATTGCGATGATACATTAATTTAAAAAAATGGAAATGAGAAACATACAAACTGCTTCGGAAGAAGTTGAACAAATACTTGGCTTAACAAGCTCAATGGTGGGAGTAAAATTCATTTTTGCAGAAGAAAAATATTCCTGTAAAAGTTGAGAAATTAAGCGGGCACCGCTATTGTCAGGCATTGATGAAAGCCCGGCATGGGAAACATGTAATTCTCGATGCCGAAGGTATTGCCTGTCCGGCTGCCGCGGCCGCTTTTGGATTTAAGCCACTACCTGATGGACTGAAAACAGGAAAAGGACTGGTAGGCTTTGGTATTGTAAGCAAGGAAGAAACAGGCAAAAATATGTTTGAAGGCATGACTACTTTACCGCAAGGCAAATTAAAAGCATTATACCTTTTCCCTTTGGAAACAGTCGATACAGAACCCGATATTGTGGTGGTAGAAGACGAAACCGAAAAACTGATGTGGCTTGCGCTGGCAAATCTTAATGTAAAAGGCGGGCAACGTGTTGAAAGCAGCACGGCAATATTACAGGCAACTTGCGTTGATGCAACCACAATTCCATATATTCAACAAAAATTTAATATGAGCATGGGCTGTTACGGTTGTCGCGATGCCACAGATATTTGCCCGAATGAAACAGTTTTGGGTTTTCCGTTCAAAGACTTTGCAGCAATTGCCGAAAACATTGAATTTCTACACCAAAAGGCCATTCCAAACTCTCGTAGCAAAAATGCATTGGCCATGCTGAAGCGTAAAGAGGCTGAGCAATTAAGCACAAAAGATCCTTTTCAACAATAAAACTTAAAATGTATGAATGCTAATGAAATATTAAAAATCAGGAAAAACTTTGCCATCATTGGTGTTTCGCAGGATGAAACAAAATACAGTTATGAGGTTTTTCACCTGATGAACGGACATCACTATGCTGTTTTTCCGGTAAATCCCCGCTACAGTGAAATTGCGGGGCATAAGTGCTATCCTTCAGTGGAACTTATCCCTGAAAAGGTGGAAGTAATCATGCTGATTATGGCTCCTCACAATACTGACAAAATGCTTGACAATTTAGCAGGGTTTAAAGATGCCATTTTTTGGTTTCCACCCGATTGCTTTTCAGAACAAACCCTTGAAAAAGCAGAACAAATGGGATTAAATTACATCTTCGACAAATGTCCAGTTGGTTTACTGAAAGGTTTTAATTAAAATCACAACATTATGGATACCAAAGACATAAATATCAGTTTTATAGGTGCCGGCAGGATTACCGGCATTATATTACGTGCGTGGGAACAGCAAAACATGGTTTTGAAAAATGTGACCATTTATGACCATGATTTTGATAAAGCCAAAGGACTAAGTCAGCAATTCTCACAGGTAAATGCTGTTGAAACAATCAGTGAAGCTGTGAAATCAAGTCATGTACTTTATCTTGCTCTTCATCCACCTGTTTTCGGGGATGTTTTAAATGAGATAAAACCGTTCATTTCAGAAAATGCTTTGGTGATTTCACTGGCGCCAAAAGTAAGAATTGCAAAAATTCAGGAGATGATTGGAAAAAAACTGGCTGTCGCCAGGGTCATTCCCAATGCGCCATCAGTGATTGGTAAAGGATACAATGTGTATGCCCTATCCGGAGAAGTGCAAGAGGAACAATCTGCCATTTTACAAACATTGTTTGAACCACTGGGGACATTAAAAGCAGTAGAAGAACCCTTGCTTGAATCTTATGCCACAATAACCGGGATGGGACCCACCTATTTATGGTTTCTCTTTCAGGAATTTTATCAACATGCTCTAAAATTCGGACTCACGGAAAAGGACGCTGCTCAGGCCGTCAACGCTATGATTCATGGGACTTCTGAAACACTCTTTCATTCAGGGTTGAGTTATGAGCAGGTGCTTGACCTTATTCCTGCTTATCCATTTAAACCTCAGGAAGAAAATATCAAAACCATTTATGCTGAGTCATTAAGTAATCTTTTTAACAAACTAAGCCAATAAAAATGCTCGAATACGAAATATCAGCTACAGTTATACCACACGGTGATGCCAAAGCCACAGCCAATCAATACGAACTTCGTTTTGATGCAACATCGGGTCGTGATGAGGTTTTACCTAATCCCGCTGAATTGTTGCTGACTGCCGTGGCTGCCTGTTTACTTAAAAATGTACAACGCTATTCGGAAATTCTTAAAATCCCATATCGTAAGGCAAGTGTAAGCGTATTCGGAATACGGAATGATCATCCGCCTTTTATGAAAGAAATTACCTATATGCTCGTAGTGGATACAGATGCCGGTGAAAAAACAATACAGAACTGGCATAAAAACATCCTGAAATTCGGAACTATCAGCAACACCATTGCCAGAGCCTGCGATTTCAAAGGTGAAATGAAGAAAATGTAAACCCAATAAAAAGAATATCATGGAAAATGTAAAATTTCAAATCGTTAGTTGCAGCGGTGCTTCCAATACCGGCAAGTTTGCCGATGAAACAGCCCGTATTTTAATGAGTCAGGGAAATGCGAAAATGCTATGCCTTGCCCGTTTCAGTATTGACAAACCTTTTGCCGAAACCACCAAAGGAGAAATAACCAGGCTGGTTGTTCTGGATGGTTGTCCGATTGATTGTGCAAAGAAAACAATGCTTGAAAACGGCATTGAGAATTTCTTACATATCCACACCACCGATTATGGTATTGTAAAAGGTCAGACACCTTTCAGTAAAGAAAAAGCAATAGAGATTGTTGAACACATTAAAGAAATGGTATCATGATGAAAACTATTGAAAAGCCTTTATTTCAGGAATTCCACATTGATGGAGTAAAACACATATCCCCTGCCGATGCTTATGAATTATTAATAGCAAAACAGGCTGTTCTGATTGATGTCAGAGAAGAATTTGAAATCAGTTTTGAATATGTTCCTATTGAGAATGTTCTGTATCATCCCATGTCGGTTATCATGGAGAGGTTGCCTTATATTTCAAAGAACCAGAACATTATTTTAGCTTGTCCGGGTGGTGTCAGAAGTTCAAAAGTGGCCAATCTGATGAACAGGGAAGGTTATCCGGATGTAGCCAATCTCGATGGAGGTTATTCCAAATGGAAATCGCTTGGTTTGCCAATGCAGATCAATCTCAAACCTGATAAAACAGACAGCAGTTGTGGCTGCGGTTGTGTGGCTTCATCTCCCTGTGATACGGAAGGAGGATGTTGTTAATGAGCATTTTGCAACCAATTAAATTAAATATATGATCATTAATTTCAGAAAAGCATTAATTCTTGTTTTTATCTCAGGAAGCCTTTGGGTCTTAGCTTGCAGCAATAAGCAAGACTCTTCAGGCAATAAGGAAGTTACTCAAACAACGGGACAAAAGACACAACAGACAGTTGTGGCTCCGGAAGATTCAGCAGTGAAATACAAGGTAACTTTTATTGAATTAGGCTCAGTGCGCTGTATCCCATGCCAGCAAATGCAACCTATTATGAAGGCAATAAAGGAAAAATTTGCAGGACAGGTCAATGTCATCTTTTATGATGTCTGGACACCTGAAGGAAAAAAATATGCTGATATTTATCAGATTCAAGTCATTCCTGTTCAGGTTTTTTTAGATGAGAACGGCAGTGAGTTTTTCCGACACGAAGGTTTTTTCCCGCAGGAAGAGATTGAAAAAATACTGAAATCAAAGGGAGTGAATTAAAATCTAAAGTAACTGAAAATACATATATTGTATTTCTGTTTTCCTCCTTAAACTTATCCGGGCAGGTTTAATCTAAATTCACCTGCTTTTTATTTTCACCAGTTTAAACTGCCGGATGCCGTTTATGTTTACAAAATAAATCCCTTCTGCCAACTGACTGATATTCAAATCCATATATTTTGAATTTTCTGCTTTTTCCGATATTAAAACCTTTCCGTTTAAATCACTGATTTCAACTTCCATCCTTTCCATCACCCTGTCTGCTGTTATCCTGACAAACTGATTGGCCGGATTGGGATATACGGCTATTCTTATGTCGTTTGGCAGATTTTCTATGGAAACATTATGAATAAAGGTAATGACTATGGAATCCGCATCTTCACAATTGTTTAACATGGCTCTTACCCAGAACAAGGTTGGATGATCCAGCCCGATTCCGTTTGTATCTACCACTATGCTTTCAGTCGTATCGTTGTTCGACCAGAGATATTTATCATATCCGCTGCCGGCATTCAAGACAATCGACTGGTTGTGGTATAGCGTTGTGTCTCTTCCAAGATTCACAACCGGGCTTTGCCTGACCACCACTGCCTTTTCCATCGTGTCTGCACAATCATTTTCATTCAGCACAACAAGACTGACCGGATAAATTCCTGATTGACTGTACGAAAAAACCGGATTTTTATCGCCTGAGGTTTGACTGTTCCCAAAAGACCATAAATACCTGAGATTTCCACTGCCGGTGGAGTTGTTTGTGGCCTTGAAATGATTTTCTTTCAAACATTGATTGGTGTCTTCTATGCTAAAATCAGCCACTGGCATCGGAAAAACATATACTTTTTGTGTTACCGTGTCGCGACAACCATTGGAGGAGGTTACAATATGCGTTACTGTATAGGTCTTTGTCATTGCATAGGTATGTGCCGGATTCTTCTGTGTACTCGTTTTCCCATCCCCAAAATACCAGATATAATTGGTTATACTTCCTGATGCGGTTTTTGAATCATCTGAAAACTGAAATACATGATTCCTGATACATTGTGACGTATCATTTACCGTCATTCCGGCAACTGGCTGAGGGATGACTTCTACCATCTTTGTGGATGTATCCGTACAACCTTTGTCGCTTATTACCTTTAATAGTATCTTAAATGTACCGGTTGTCTTGTATTTGTGCTGTGGATTTACCTGATCTATACTATCACCATCACCAAAGTACCATTTATGATGAACAATACTCCCTGATGAAATATATGAATGGTTATCCATATAAAATAAATTACTCTCAAGACACTGAGGATTAACACCTTGTGTAAAATATGATACTGGACTGGGATGAACACTCACCTGCCTGACCAGTGTGTCCTTGCATCCGTTTCCGGATGTCGTAATCAGCATTGGTTTGAAAATACCCTCGCTGGTATAGGAATAAACCGGAGAGCTTACCGTACTGGTATTATTGTCCCCGAAATTCCAGTAACTTGTAAATGTCCCGTATGGAATGGACGAAGTATTGGTAAACACAAATGTATTTGATTTAAAACATTGCTCTGAATCATTGATGGTAAACGATGGGTTGGCTTGCGGATAAAGATGAACATTTTTGCTGATACTGTCTTTGCATCCAAAATTAGATGTGGCTATGAGCTTTACGGCAAATGTCCCGTCTTTTGTATAACTTTTTACCGGAGAAACTGCCGTGCTGACTGTATTATCTCCAAAATTCCAGCTGCTTGTAAGTGAACCTGATGATATTCCACTCATATTGTTAAACTCAAATCTGTTCCCTTTCAGACACTGGTCGCTGTCATTGATTAGAAAGGCTGCCTGTGGTTTTGGCCTTACATATACATTTTTTGTCATGCTGTCCAAACAACCAAAATTTGACTTTGTTACCAGCTTGACTGAATAAACACCCGCTGTCTGATAGTTTTTTGACGGGGAGGTCTGGGTCGAACCGCTGTTGTCTCCGAAATCCCAGGTACTGGTCAAAGTTCCGGATGAAACCGAGGATTGGTTGGTAAAAATGAAACTATTGATAATATTACATTGTGAGCTGTCGTTTATCGAAAAAACAGTTACAGGATTGGGATATACAATGACCATTCGGCTGAAACTGTCAGAACATCCATAATCAGATGTTGTTGTCAGCTTCATCACATAAGTCCCCGCAGATGCATATGATTTTACAGGTGAAACATTCGTAGAAGTCGTATTATCGCCAAAGTTCCAGAAACTGGTAAATGTACCGGCACTGATGGTAGTCTGGTTGTTCGTTTTAAAAACATTCTGACTGTAACATTGAGCCGTATCGCTTATAAACTGAAACTGCGTACTGGGATGTGGATTTACATGTAATGTCTTATCAATGCTGTCTATACATCCTGTATTGGTGGTGGTTATCAGCCTCACCTGATAATTCCCCGCTGAATTATACGAATGTGAAGGATTCGCTGCTGTTGAGGTGGTGTTGTCTCCGAATTTCCATAAACTTGTAAAAGTCCCTGACGAAAATGTAGTCGCATTGGTAAATGAAAACATATTCCCATGCAGGCAAAGTGAGGTGTCACTGACACTGAAATCGCTTGTCTGATTGGGCTTTAAATAAACATTCCTGCTGAAACTATCCGGACAACCATAAGCAGACGTGACAACCAGTTTTACCAGATAGGTGTCAACCCCCTGATAACTGTGTGATGGCGATGCAGCGGATGATGTGCTATTATCACCAAAATTCCAGAAACTGCTAAAGCTACCACTGCCTATGGTGGAAGTATTCGTAAACACAAAATTATTCCCTTTCAAACACTGAAAAGTATCATTCACGCTAAATCCTGCCACCGGAACAGGATAAAAAATAATGTTGCTCCTGATGGCTGTATCGTTCTGACAGTAATTGTCATTATATGTGCCATTGAAATAGGAAGTGTACACTTTTAATACATAAGATGTCCCCATGCTGAAAGTATAGCTGCCAAGGATCAGGTCAACACTGTTGCCGGTTGTCAGACTACCGTTCCAGACATAGGGCGTTTGCATCACCCCGTTTACCGACCAGCGAATTGTGTCACTGGTCAGGGTCGTAGTTCCGTAGTTTCTGAGTGTTACTTTAACCTGCTGAACGGTCTTACAATAAGGTGCCGATGGTGAAATAATGCCGGATATCCCTGCATCATATTGAAAATTAGTATAAATCAAACGGTAACCTGCAGGATTTTGAGCTACTGAGGGATACGTCTTTCCACCAATGTTCAGTCCGCTGGCCGGTATCAATGCATCAACCGTGTCGAATAAAACTGCTGTGCCGGGGATATCGTAGGTAACCCATATATAGCTCTGCCCTGTGGGTAAGTTAAAATTAAGTGCAGTGAAATTAACAGTATCGCCCGATAATGTCTTGGTCGTACCCACCTGAACGGAATTTGAAAAGGTAGTACTCGTTGTAAAATACAGCTTAACATTTGAAACATCACTGTTGGCGGTATTCTTCGCTACTACTTTTACCTGATTCAGGGGAAGTGTTCCGGCTGTACCAATAACATTCAGGTCTATCCTTAATACAGGATTATCATTTGAGTAGCGATAAACCATGTCGGTGGAAGGTTGCGAAATGGTAAGGCTATTCAGGGTTTTTAACGGCTCAGTAATCCTTATTTTTCCTGCCGGAGAAGTAATGGAAGGTACTTTGATGCAGCTTATTCCTCCTGAATCCCATTTGATCTGGGTGCATTTTGCATCAAGATAATGCCCAACGGTGGCAGAAAATTTAACATCAAAAGTAAGCCAGAAATATACGGTACCCGTGTCAAGCAACTGGTTACCAGAAATGGTGAAGGCAGAAGAAGGTGTTGTACTGGTACTGTCGAACAGCTTATTGGTATTAAACACAGGACTGTTCCCGGTATAATAGACTTTGGCTGTTCCCGTAATATCCGTAAAACTGAAAACACCGGCAGTATCAAACGAAAACTGTGTAACTTTAGCATAGGGTGCTCCTCCCACAGTATTTATCTTGATACCGATAATCATTTTGTTCTTGGTTCCGGCAGGAGTAGCTGAAGTATCCGGCTGGATGGTAGTGGCTGAGGTAATGATGACAGGCTGATCAAGAATTTTTGAAACAAAACCGTCTTCCTGCGATGAATAGGTAGTTTGATAGGTTCCACTGGTTGCAATTCCGGAAGTTGAAAAGGTCAGACCACCAATATAAATATTTCCTGACTGGTCAATTTCATGACAATAAATCAGATCCTGCTGATTACCACCAAAATAAGAGCACCATTTACGGGAACCATTCAGTCCGAATTTAACAATAATACCATCCTGAGTACCTCCGGCATAAACAGATTTATAACTACCCGAAGTAGCAAGCCCGGCAGAAGCGGAGGCTGAATCTATGTATCCCGTTGAAATCAGGTCTTTGGAAGGTGATAGCGAAAGTGTCGTCAGAATATCGGAGCCTGATCCTCCGAAATAGGTTCCCCATACCCTACTGCAATTTTTGGTAAATTTAGCAAGAAAGGCATCATAAGTCCCTCCAGCGTATGATGTCTGAAATGCCCCGCTTGTGGTGAAAGAGGAAGTTGAAGCAGTAAAACCTGATACATACACATTTCCGGAATCATCTGCCGTAATTCCTCTCCCGTAATCGTTACCGCTATCTCCGTAATAAGTAGCCCACTTAAGGGCAGAACCCGTGCTGTTAAACTTGGCAATAAATGCATCATAAGTACCGACAGCCCCTCCAAAACTTGTCTGATAGGCGTTGGTGGTAGCTATTCCGACTGAAGACTGGCAGCTTCCGGTGATATAAACATAGTTGCTGTCGTCCACATAGATAGCGTCTCCTTCATCATGGCTGGCCTGATTGCCCCCACGGTTGCCACCGTAATAAGTTCCCCAGATTAAGGATCCGGAAGGGCTGAATTTTGCGACAAAAGCATCATTATACGCATTTCCAGTACCTGAGGCAGAGTTCTGTGCCTGATAACATCCACTTGTGGTAATAGTCTGACAACTGCTGACACAGTTGGCACTGCCGGTAATGTAAATATTTCCGCTTTTATCAAAAGCAATGGTATTGTTAAAGGTATGATCGTTTCCTCCTGAGCCGTAATAGGTTCCCCATTGTCTTACCCCTGAGGAATTGAATTTGACCAGAAAAGGGTTGTGATAGCTGGAGCTTGGCCTCGAAGTCTGAAAAGCTCCTGAAGTAGCAATTCCTGATGTGGATTCTGTACATCCGGCCACATAGGAATCACCGTTTTTACTGGTTTTAATGCAATTCCCCTGATCATTTGAAGTTCCCCCATAATAAGTTGCCCATACCCTTGTACCTGTAGAAGTTAACTTAGCCACAAAAGCATCGCCACCCCAGTTGTAATGAGCTGTCCCGCCTCCATAAGTAGTCATATGTGCACCTGAGGTGGCCATATTGCTGGTTGAGGTCGTCTCTCCTGTGATATACACATTACCCAAAGAATCATAAGACACTCCGTTAACCTTGTCTCTGCCGCTGTCTCCGTAATAAGTTGACCAGATAACATCCGGAATCGGGTCGATAATTAAGGTATGATTGGTATTATACTTTCCTGAAAAAGTATAAAATCCATCGGGAGTTAACCGGTATTCCAGTGCAACAGACTTTTGAGTCTCTTTTTCATAAGTATTTGGAATGCTTTCAGTTATATAACCATGAATGGTACTGATAGCAATTTTATTATCTCTGACAATCACCTCCCGGCTACCTTCATATTTCCATCTGATCTGAGAAATATCTGCACCCGGATGAACAATAAAATTAAACTCCACAGGTTTTTCATTCCTCCTGTCTGCAACAAACTCAAGATCTATTCCCGGATACAGGTTCTTATAGGTTATTTTGTGATAATGCCTGACAAACAAAATCCCTTCCTCAGGAGTAGCAGTTGTATAGTAATTCAGATAGTCCTGTCCCGGATCCCCCGTTATCATTTGCGGTGAAGCATTTGCTCCCTCAAACCTGATGTCGATACGGTGAAAAATACCTAGTCTTTCAAAAGAATCGGAATGTTCAGGATGACCGGGAACCGGTATCCAGTTTTCCTTTCTTTTCTTTTCAATGACATAGGCATCATAACTGAAACTGTTTTGTTTCAACTGCACATTTAATCCTTGTAGATTTAAAAGAAACTTTACCTCAGGATTGGGCTGGTTATTCTGATCAATGATCTGACCTTTGTTTTCAATAAAGCCTGTCTGTGAATAACCCCATTGCAGATGCATACAGGTAATCAGCATCACCGTAATAAATAATTTGCTGAATTTCATGTTTATACAATCTTTCATACGTTTTGTTTTAAAGGTGTTTTTAAGCAATATACTTGTTTTTCTGATCAATTCTTGATTTTTACTTATTCAATGGGGAAATACTGATTAAACAATGCTTCTCAAAATCATGGAATCGTATATCTTCAATGAAAAATAATGAATAGGAAAAAAAACCTGATAAGAGAGGAGTTTTCATGGTTTAAAATTTTTTCAAAGTTATAAACGAATTATTTTTTTCATCAAAAAATAGTTTCTGTAAATTTTTTTTTAAATTTTAAGCAGGGATGATTTTTCTTTAACTGTCCTATTAAAAAATGTAAAATCCGGGAAGGAAAGGTTTTTTTTCAGGCATGAACAATGATTTTATTTTGCTGACATTAATAAGTAACCTTCTCAGTGGCTGATGAAAAATAAGACAGATTTATAAAATTTGCAAAGTTTTAAGGGCATATTAGTCTCAAAACTACTGAAATTCATGAACATTTCAAAGCACAGGTTTTGACCTGATAATAAGTCCCATCGATAACTTGGATATTTGAAAATTATTAAATTTGCCCATTCAAGTTGCATGTTAAATTGATTTAAAAGCTTTTGCCTTTGCAAAATCTGAAATTAATGATGAACTATTTACTATTCGGAAGAGATAAAGTTTTAGATTCAACCTTACAAAACAAATAAAATTGCAAAAGTTAACGAACCAACGAACTAATAAAAAGCTTATACGCAAAGTGGCACACCAACACTGCCGTCAGGTGGGTTTGAAGTTGCCCGGCAACCCGGTATCTATCTGGACTAACCCTTTTGTAAAATTAAAAGTGCTTTAATTAACTCAGTCACCATCAGGAATATGTATTTTTGTTAACTATTTTTATCAATTAAAGAATGAATAAAAAGACACTTTCAGAAAGAGATATTTGCACCAAGTTTATCACGCCTGCTTTGGAAAAGGCAGGTTGGGACAAGCAGTTGCAGATATTAGAAGAAGTGTCTTTTACGGATGGCAAGATTTACGTGAGAGGAAAATTAATAGCAAGAGGGTCCCGAAAAAGGGCAGACTACATTCTATATTATAAACCAAATATACCAATTGCTATAATCGAAGCAAAGGATAATAATCATTCTGTCAGATCTGGTATTCAGCAGGCATTGGAATATGCTAAAATACTGGATATTCCTTGTGTGTTCAGCAGCAATGGTGACGGCTTCTTATTTCACGACCGCACAGCAACAGACGAAAATATTGAAAGTGAAATCAGTTTAGAAGAATTCCCTACTCCTGAACAACTTTGGCAGAAATACAAAAAGTATAAAGGCATTGAAACACCCAAGGCGGAAAGAATTGCTGTACAAGATTATTATTTTGACGGTACTAATCGCAAACCAAGATATTACCAACAAATTGCGGTAAACAGAACCGTTGAAGCCATTGCCAACGGACAGAACAGAATTCTGATTGTGATGGCAACAGGAACAGGTAAAACTTATACAGCTTTTCAAATCATTTACCGTCTTTGGAAAAGCGGAACTAAAAAACGTATTCTTTTCTTAGCTGACCGAAATGCCCTGATTGATCAGACACGCAGAGGGGATTTTAAACATTTCAAGGAGAAAATGACGGTTGTAAAACACCGCATGGTAGATAAAAGCTTTGAGATTTATTTGGCGCTTTATCAAGGATTATCCGGCAATGAAGAAGAGAAAAATATTTACAAACAATTCAGGCCTGATTTTTTTGACTTGATTGTTGTAGATGAATGCCATAGAGGTAGCGCAAGAGAGGACAGTGCCTGGCATGAAATTTTAACCTATTTTAAAAGTGCCACTCACATTGGATTAACAGCTACTCCAAAAGAAACAAATGAGGTTTCAAATATCGAATATTTCGGTGAACCCATTTATACATATTCGTTACGACAGGGCATTGATGATGGATTCCTTGCTCCTTATCGTGTAATTAGAGTTACCTTAAATGTAGATGCTGAAGGTTGGAGGCCTGAAAAAGGCAAAACCGATATTTACGGAAACGAGATTGAAGACCGCATTTATAACCGAAAAGACTTTGATAAAAACCTGGTAATTGAAGAAAGAACAGATTTGGTTGCCCAAAAGCTAACGGAGTTTTTAAAGGGTTACGACCGCTTCGCTAAAACCATTGTGTTTTGTGTGGACATTGACCACGCTGAACGAATGCGGACTGCAATAGCCCGACACAATCCGGATTTGGTTGCCGGGAATTATAAATACGTCATGCAGATTACAGGCGACAATGACGAAGGCAAACGGGAATTAGACAACTTCATCAATCCCGAAGAAAAATACCCTGTTATTGCCACTACATCCGAATTAATGACAACCGGTGTGGATGCTCAAACCTGTAAAGTGATTGTATTGGATAGCAACATCCATTCAATGACCAAGTTCAAGCAGATTATTGGCAGAGGAACACGTATCAATGAAGAATATGATAAACTGTATTTTACTATTCTGGATTTCAGAAATGCAACCGACCTGTTTGCCGACCCGCAATTTGACGGTGATCCTATCAGAATTAAACCGGCTACAGAAGAAACTGACTTAGGCAGCATTGTGGAAGAGGAAGAAGAAAACACTGAACCAATTATTGACATTGAATCGGGTGAAGAAATTGATTTTAATCCTCCTGAAATACATTATCCTGAAATTGAGTTCCCTGTAAAAACTGCTAATGAGCCTAAAGAAAAGGTATATGTAAACGGTGTGGACGTTTCCGTTTTGATAAGCCGTGAATTGTATTTCGACCAAAACGGAAAACCTATTACCACCAGTTTGAAAGACCACACCAAAGAAATTATCAAAGGGCAATTTGCCTCTTTGGATGACTTCCTGAACAAGTGGAATACTTCAGACCGCAAGGAAGCTATTATTAATGAGTTAAAAGAACAAGGTGTAATGGTAGATGCATTATACGAAGCAGTTGATCGTGAAGTGGATTTGTTTGATTTAATCTGTCACGTAGCCTTCGACCAACCGCCAATGACCCGAAAAGAGCGGGCAAACAATGTGAAAAAGCGCAACTACTTCACTAAATATGGCGACCAAGCCCGAAAAGTATTGGAAGCATTGCTCGATAAATACGCTGACCAAGGCATTGAGAATATTGAGGATATTCAAATACTGACTGTTCCACCAATTAATGAATTCGGTTCGGTAACCGAAATCATTAAAGCATTTGGCAGTCGTGAGGAATACCAGAAAGCCATCAAAGAATTAGAAAACGAATTGTATAAAAATATTGCCTGATGTATATAACCAGAATTAATAAAAATATGGTTTCAGCCTTTTGCTGCATAGGTTATCAAAAATTTCAATTAGGATGGGTTTCAACTATTTATATTATATTGCTCCAGAACTTATTGGTCATCAAGCCATTTCGATTGGGATGGGTTGAAACCCATCCTATTAAAAATCAAAAATAAATGGGCTTTAGCCAAATAATTTAATAAATATGCCATTTGTCAAAGTATATATCCATTTTGTTTGGAGTACCAAAAACAGGTATCCATTTTTAAATTCAAAAGAATTGCGTCTTAAAGTTTGGAATCATATCAGGGAAAATGCGAAGGAAAAAGGAATTTACATTGATTTTGTTAATGGCTATTCTGACCATTGCCATTGTTTGGTTTCACTTGGCATTGATCAAACTATTCAAAAAGTGATGCAGTTGATCAAAGGGGAATCTTCTTATTGGATAAACAAAAACAGATTAACAATTGATAAATTTGAATGGCAAGATGAGTATTTCGCAGTTTCTGTTTCAGAATCAATGCTAGATAAGATAAGAGAATACATTAAAAATCAGGAAGAACATCATCATAAAAAAACATTTAAGGAAGAATATGAGGAATTTATTACAAAATATGGATTTGAGAAATACAATGGATAATATTTTGGCTAAAGCCAATGATGGATTTATTTATCCTCCTGCTAAAGCAGGAGGCATTAAAATAAATAGGAATGCGGCATTAGCCCATTCCATTGGAGGCAATTTTATTCATAGGAATGCGGCTTTAGCCCATTCCATTAGAGACAATTTTATTCATAGGAATGCGGCTTTAGCCCATTCCATTGGAAGCAATTTTATTCATAGGAATGCGGCATTAGCCCATTCCATTGGAGGCAATTTTATTCATAGGAATGCGGCATTAGCCCATTCCATAAGAGGCATTTCAATAAATAGGAATGCGGCATTAGCCCATTCCATAAGAGGCATTTCAATAAATAGGAATGCGGCTTTAGCCCATCCCATTGGAAGCAATTTTATAAATAGGAATGTGGCTTTAGCCCATTCCATAAGAGGCATTTCAATAAATAGGAATGCGGCTTTAGCCCATTCCATTGGAAGCAATTTTATAAATAGGAATGCGGCTTTAGCCCATTCCATTGAAAGCAATTTTATAAATAGGAATGCGGCTTTAGCCCATTCCATTGAAAGCAATTTTATAAATAGGAATGCGGCTTTAGCCCATTCCATAAGATGCATTTCAATAAATAGGAATGCGGCTTTAGCCCATTCCATTGGAGGCAATTTTATTCATAGGAATGCGGCATTAGCCCATTCCATTGAAAGCAATTTTATAAATAGGAATGCGGCTTTAGCCCATTCCATTGGAAGCAATTTTATTCATAGGAATGCGGCTTTAGCCCATTCCATAAGAGGCATTTCAATAAATAGGAATGCGGCTTTAGCCCATTCCATTGGAAGCAATTTTATAAATAGGAATGTGGCTTTAGCCCATTCCATTGGAGGCAATTTTATTCATAGGAATGCGGCATTAGCCCATTCCATAAGAGGCATTTCAATAAATAGGAATGCGGCTTTAGCCCATTCCATAAGAGGCATTTCAATAAATAGGAATGCGGCTTTAGCCCATTCCATTGGAAGCAATTTTATAAATAGGAATGTGGCTTTAGCCCATTCCATTGGAAGCAATTTTATAAATAGGAATGCGGCTTTAGCCCATTCCACACAAATTAAACAAATCAGATTGGCTTTAACCAAATAATTGAATAAAACATATGAGCAATATAGCCGGCACAATTAAATCCATCAGAGACATTTTCCGCAAAGACCCGGGCTTGAGTGGCGATGCACAACGCATTGAGCAATTGGGGTGGATGATTTTTCTGAAACTCTTTGACGACAAAGACAAGGAAAAAGAAATCCTGAACCCCAAGTACAAATCGCCCATTCCTTCGGAGCTGCAATGGCGTAATTGGGCAGAAGATGATGAAGGCATCACAGGCGATGAACTCATCAATTTTGTGAACAACCAATTGTTCCCAACCCTCAAAAACCTCACCGTTGCAGCTGACGACCGTTTGGGCATTACCATTCGCCAGATATTTGAAGGCACGAATAACTACATGAAAAGCGGAACCACCTTCCGCCAGGCCATTAACAAGCTCAACGAGATTGATTTTAACAGCAGCAAAGAGCACCACGTTTTTAACGTGATTTATGAGGAGATTTTGCAGGGATTGGCCGCCAAAAAAGACACAGGCGAATTTTACACCCCACGAGCCGTAACGCAGTTTATTGTGGATATGGTAAATCCCCAATTAGGCGAAAAAGTTACCGACCCCGCCTGCGGTACCGGTGGCTTTTTGGTGTGTGCCATCGAACACCTGAAAAAGCAGGTAAAGAATATTGACGACCGCAAAACCTTGCAGGAAACTGTAACCGGCAGCGAGCTAAAACCCCTGCCTTTTATGCTTTGCGTCATTAATTTAATCACCCACGACATTGAAGTGCCGCAAATTGTAAACGAAGACTCGCTGAGTCGTGAATACAACTCCATTAAACAAAAAGACCGTGTGGACATCATTGTAGCCAATCCACCTTTTGGCGGTGTGGTGGGTGATGGGATGGAAACCAATTTTCCCTTGAATTACCGCACCAAGGAAAGTGCCGACTTGTTTTTGATTCTGTTTATTCAATTGCTGAAAGATAGGGGACGGGCAGGCATTGTATTACCCGATGGCAGCTTAACAGGCGATGGCGTTAAACAACGGATACGGCAAAAACTACTGGAAGATTGCAATGTACATACCATTGTGCGATTGCCCCAATCGGTATTTGCTCCGTATGCCACCGTAAACACCAATCTGATTTTTTTTGAAAAAGGAAAACCCACCAAAGAAATTTGGTATTACGAACACACCCTGCCCGAAGGGGTAAAAGCATACAGCAAAACCAAACCAATCCGTATTGAAGAGTTTGAACCCATCAAACAATGGTGGAACAATAGAACCGAAAGCGAAGTGGCTTGGAAAGTGCCCATACAAACCATCGTTGACCGCAATTACGATTTGGATATAAAAAATCCGAATAAGAAAGTAGAAGAAGTAGTGTATGACAGAAAAGCGATCATTGAAAAGTTGGAAAAATCATTTCAGGTTTCCTTACAACTTTTAAATGAATTAAAGCATGGATAATCGTTTTGTTGAAATAATTTCGCTTATCCGTTCTGCACAAACTTCAGCATACAGAGCTGTTAATAAAGAACTGATTAATTTGTACTGGAATGTAGTATTTTACATTTCGTTGAAACTAAATGCAGCACAATGGGGCGATAAGACCGTGGACGAATTGGCCAATTTCATTCAAAAAGAGCATCCCGAACTAAAAGGGTTCAACCGAAGGGGATTATACAGAATGCGCCAGTTTTTCGAAACCTATAAGAATACCCAAATTGTGTCATCATCGTTGACACAATTGCAAGGTACTGAAAAAGAGGAACCTAAAATTGTGTCATTGCCAATGACACTTTTAGAGCAATGGGAAAATCAAAAAAAGGAGGAACTATGAGTTGGAAGAAAGTAAAGTTGGGGGATGTTTTAATTAAAAAAAATTTAAAGTTTAAAGATGTACCAAATTTAAAAGACCCAATAGTGCTTGGCGTAACAAACACAGATGGGGTTGTGAAATCAAAAGTTGATGCAGGAGAAAAAATTGAAAATTATTATGTAGTTGAAAAAGGAGATTTTGTATATAACCCATATAGAATAAATGTTGGCTCTATTGGAATCTCAGATTTTTATGGAATTACAAGCTTAGCTTATGTAGTGTTTAATGTTGACGAGAAACATATTAACAAATTCTTGTTATACAAATTTCTAAAATCTGAATTTGGAATTAAAGAAATTAAAAGAAATGGACGTGGCTCTGTAAGAAATGCATTAAGGTTTGAGGATTTAGCTAAAATTGAATTGATGCTCCCTTCAATAGAAGAGCAAAATTCATTTATTGAAAAATTTAAACAAAAAGAGGCAATAATAGATTTACTTAAAAATAATTACTCCCACCAACTCACCCTCATAGAGCAGCTCAACCAAGCCATATTACAAGAAGCGGTGCAGGGCAAGTTAGTACCACAAGACCCCAATGACGAACCCGCCAGCGAATTGCTCAAACGCATCAAAATGACCAGGGTTGGGTTTCAACCCGACCCAAATGAAAAAATTGGGCTAAAGCCCAATCCATCCGCAATCAATAGGGCGGGGTTTAAACCCCGCCCTATGAAAGAATTACCACCCATCAAACCCGAAGAGATACCGTTTGACATTCCTGATAATTGGGTGTGGTGTAGGTTATCTGAAATAGTTAGAATTACAGGTGGTGGGACACCATCAATGCTAAATTTAGCATATTGGAATGGAGATATTCCTTGGGTTAGTCCTAAGGATATGAAGTCAGAATTTATCTACGATTCTGAAATGAAAATTACAGAAAAGGCTGTAAGAGAGACAACTGCAAACTTGATTCCACAAGGTTCAATCCTTATAGTTGGTCGTTCAGGAATATTAAAACGGAAAGTTCCAGTTGCTATAAATAAAATTGACTGTGCAGTCAATCAAGATATGAAGGTTTACATACCAACATTGTTTGAGATGAATAGATACCTTCAATTTATGTTCTTAGGATTAGAAGAAATTATATTAAAACGCTTTGTGAAATTCGGGATGACTGTTCATAGTTTGAAATATGAAGAATTTGCAAATATGCCAATCCCCCTTCCCCCACTTGCCGAGCAAAAACGCATTGTAGCAGAAATAGAAAGGCAATTTGCCAAAACCAAACAATTAAAAGAGCTTGTTTTGGCTAATCAGGCTGCAACGGAGCAATTATTAAAGGCACTTTTACACGAGGCATTCGAAGTAAAAGAAAAAGATTAGGCTAAAGCCTTAATGGAAATGAAATTTTAATTATTAACAGGCTGACGCCTGTTGCAATTCAATGTTGCAATTCTCTTTTGCATTGCAATGCAATTTACTATTGCAATTGAATCAACCAGAGATGAATTACCACCTACTTTAGCGAGTGGTAGCCAACCAACAAGCCACCGAGCAACTGCTTAAAGCATTGCTGCATCAGGCGTTTGAGGTGGTGGAAATTGAAGTAGTAAACAGTTAGTATGAGAAGAATAGACAAAGACACCTTTTTACGGGGCTTCAAAAAATACCTAATGCTATGTATAATCCGTCAGCTGCAGACAGGAAAAACGGATTCCCGAAATAAATCCGGTACAAGCAACTATGTTGCGGGGATATTTTCGGGAAATATTCAGGCATAATAACGTTCCTGATTTCCCGACAAAGAATAAATTTGCACAAAAATGAAAATGATGAAAAGATATTTTTATCTGGTATTGATACTGCTTGGTATTTTCAGTATTCAATCCTGTCAGAAAAAGCAAAAAGAAGAAGTTAAGCCCGTAAAAGTAACCATTATCAGGTCGGTATCGGCTGATGCGTTCACGGAGCTTGAAAATGGCATCAGGGAACAGCTTTCCGGCAAAAACATTGAAATCAACAGCTACAGTGCCGAAAGCGATCCTTCTAAATTTGAAACAGTGGTTAAATCAGCATTGCTTGGAAAACCGGATTATCTGGTTATCTGTGGGGCATTACTGGCCAATATTGCCTATAGTCCTCAGTACCGGGAATCCTTGCCTGTGGTGATATCCACTGCCGTTGATGAACCCGATGGCGTTGAAATTCTTGTCAGGGAGGGAATAAATCCACCCAGAAAATCCCCACTCGCCATTGTAGCCGGAATGCCCGAAGAAAGTGCCTATGACGGACTTGCCAGAAACATGAAACTAATCAGGCCGGATATGAAAAAAGCCGGAGTATTATACAGTGAAGGCGATATTTCTGCAAAAATTACGGCAGAAAAGACCATTCAATCTCTTGAAAAAGAAGGTATTACAACTGAAAAAGGATTGCTGACTTCTCCTGATGATGTGATGAAAGTGTTAAAAGCACTTATCGTTAAAAAAGTGGAAGCCATCATTCTTCCGCACGATAAATTTGCCATGTTAAGCTCTAATGCCATTGCAAAGGAATGTCATTCACTGGGAATTCCGACTTTTAGCCTCGATGATATGTCGGTCAAAAAAGGTGGCCTTGCTTTCAGCTGTGCCATTGAATATCATGATTTGGGCATATTGACAGGTCAAACCGTACTGGAAATTATTGAAGGAAAAAAAGCTGAGGAAATACCCGTCAGACGAATTGCCAAACCTAATTTTTATATCAATAAAAAGGCTGTTTTTGACGATATGAAGCTGACTTTACCTCAGGAGCTTACCCAAAATGCCATCATTCAATAATATCTTTTGGAGAAAATCTTCGATTTAATTCAGGTTGGTTTATACGAAGGATTTATCTGGGTACCTTTTGTACTCGGAGTAGGTATTCTTTACCGTTACCTGAAAATTATCGACATCAGCATTGAGGGAGCCGCTGTGGCTTCGGGCATTATGGCTGTGGTATCCTTTAATTATTCCCAGTCATATTTTTTATCTTTACTTTCCGCAATAATTACCTCCATTTTGGTATATACCATCGTTTTTTTTCTGATCAGAAAATTTCAGGTACATCCCATACTGGCCGGTATTATACTGACCCTGATCATTCATTCAGCAGCAGCCATCATCATAGGGGAATCTCTTGTATTACAAGGCTCTACCCTCTTCTCCGGTGTTTTTTCTTTTTCATGGCTCGTTTTTGCGGTTAGCATCCTGATCCTGCTTTTGACAGAATTATTTTTCAGAACTCACACCGGACTGAAAATCAGATATGCCGGCAGAGAGGAAAATCAACATAACTCTTTGAGAAATAATGCATTAATCTATCTGGCTTTTGTTGCAACGGCTATTATCATTTCAACCGGTTCCTTTATTTATGTCCACAAACAGGGAGTAGCCCGAAGTGGTGGCGGGTTTGAATTCCTCATTGTGGCACTTGGCTCTTTCCTGATTACTGATAAATTTCTCGAGTTTTCCGTTAAAAAACTGGTTTTCAGAACCAAAACATCTTATAACCGAAAACTTTTTATCCTGATTTCCCTGCTTAGATCTCCCGTTTTCAAAGCACTGACAGGCTCACTTGTTTTTCAAACCATTGCGATTTTCGTCATCTTCTATACCCCGAATCCTTCCTGGTGGAAATTGCTGTTTGCCCTGATTTTACTTCCCGGTGCGGGAGTTTTGCCGGCAAAGGCAGGAAGAAAACTGCAACGTAATTTTTCTTCCTCTGAAGATGGCATCCGGCTTAAAGACATCTGTTTTTCTTATCAGACTGATTACATTAATAAACAGATTTTCAAAGGCTTAAATGCAAATTTCAAAAGAGGTATTAACATCATACAAGGTGAAAACGGCAGCGGAAAAACCAGTCTGCTTAAAATCATTCATTCTACATTATTGCCGGACAGCGGGGAGATCATTGCTTCAGAATCCTTACATTTTCCCGACTCTGTTTTTTACCTGACACAAAACCCTTTCGACAGTCTTAATCAGGAAATGACAGTTTTTGAAAATCTTTGTATCAGTCTGGCAGAAAAGAATTTATATATTACGCGGACAAACAGGCTAAAATACATTCTGGACGAAAGGCTTAAAGCATTTAACCTCCCCGGACTTAACAAGGAAGATGAACAACTGATGTTTCAGTTTGCCAGAAATCTGTCTGGCGGACAGGCGCAAAAGGTTGTTTTATACATGAGTGTATTAAAAGACCCTCAGGTTATTCTGGCAGATGAACCATCGAGCGGAATGGATACAAGCAATTTTCAAGGCCTGCTTCAAATCATGGAAAGCTTTCAGAAAAAAGGGAAACTGATTATCATCGTTACCCATGATGTCAGGTTAAAAAATATCCCGGCCTCTCATTTTGAATTGAAAGACGGACATCTGAATACCTGCTGACAGTATTACCATGAATGGAGAATTACAATTACAGGAATTTTCTGTTTTTTTATATCCTTACCTCAGGTTCATGATTGTTAACAGGGAATATTAGTATTTTTGAATGAGAAGGTTTGGGAGTGAGTTAGACAAAACAATCTAAATCAAAGCTGCCACACATCATTTACAAGGAATTGGGTCGTCCCTACGGGACTTGGCTCTTTTATTTTGTTTTTGTTACCATAAGATCGTCCCTACGGGACTTAGCTGGGTGTTGATTTTTTGTTTTTAGGATAATCTTCAAATCCGGAAACGGCATTAGCTCCCCTCTCTTTTCGAAAGAGAGGGGCCGGGGGTGAGTCAGAAACTGTTACCAAAATATCCTCCCTGCGGGACTTGAGTGGGTGTAGATTCTTCATTTAACAAGACAATCTTCAAATCCGGAAACGGCATTAGCTCCCCTCTCTTTTCGAAAGAGAGGGGCTGGGGGTGAGTTAGATTGTCCGTGCCTACTGAAAACTACCCACTGCCTGCTAAAACATTCCGCATTCCCTGTTCCGAATCCCGGGTTTTCAGAAAATATTAAGTAAAGAAGGTTTCATTCAGCATGAGATTGGAATCTATTTTAAGATACTCATCATCCAGTCTTTCATAAATTCAAGTACTTCGGGAGAGAATGTCTCTTCAATTTTCACATATTCAGCAGGACTTCCTGTAGTAGCATGCTGAAACAGATGATTCAAGCCTTCAAATTTCTTAATCGTATATTTCTGATTACCAGATTCTTTTAATATTTTTTCGATGGCAGACAGATTTTTGTCGGCAGGTACCTGCAGGTCAAGACTGCCATTAAGTGCCAGAACAAAACATTTCACCTTCGACAATGCGGTGGCCGGTTGATACGTCAGAAAATAGCGGAACCATGGACTACAAAGTACTTCAGCCTGCGATGCTGCCTGCTTTTTCAGTATGTCATCGCTGAGGTTTGCAGAATTTTCCTTTTTTAACTGTCTGAATATCCTTTTTTCTATCTTTTCCTTCGTTTTTTCAATATTTTTAGCGTTAATCACCATTTCATACAAATCCATATTCAAGGCCTGCTTTTTCCTGATTTCTTCGTCAGGCACAGCATAACTTTTTAGAATCAACTCATTCTGGTCGATCAGGATTTCTTTCCCCGAGGTGCCGGGTCCTGCCAGTAAAACAATGAAGTAAATGGATGTATCCGCTGCAGCTACCATGGGAGCAATCAGTCCGCCCTCGCTGTGACCGATTAATCCGATCCTGTCTTTTATCACAGCAGGTTGAGATTTCAGAAAGTCAACAGCTGCCTGAACGTCTTGTGCAAAATTTTGAGATGTTGCGGTGGAAAAATCTCCTTCCGAACAGCCCTCTCCCCTGTCGTCAAAACGCAAAACCCCGATACCATTTCGTGTCAGATAATCAGCAATAACCAGAAATGGTTTATGACCCAATATTTCCTCATCACGGTTTTGTTTTCCTGATCCACTAATGAGTACGACAGCAGGAAAAGCTTCTTTCTGCGAAGGATATGTAAAGGTACCGCAAAGGGTAATGTTTTCCTTTTCATTTCTGAATGTAACCTCTTTCATCTCATAGGGAAAAGGAGGTTGAGGATGTTGTGGTCTTTGAAGCGTAACAGACTCATTGGTTTTTTTCAGATTCAAAGGAAATTTCATCCCGGATTGTTTCCATGTGCCTGAAAATGAATTAAAAGAATCAGAAATGACGCCTTCATATTCCCCCATTATTTGCAGGGCAGTTATCTTCAGCATAGTTCCATTAAAAACGGTATTGTCCATCGGAATGCCGAATGCACCCTGATCGGGGCTATCCATGGTTGACTTAAGCTGTCCGTTTTCAGAAGAAATGTTGAAGACGATTCTCAGGCTGCTGCCCATGACTTCCAGCGTCCCTGTCCATGTTCCTGAAATATCCTGCCCGAAAATCAGGCCGGGCATCACTGCATAGAATAAAAACAGTTTTTTCATTCGTTTATCTTTAAAAATCGGTTAAGTTCCTCGACAAGTTTTGTAATATCCTTTTCATTAAAACCTTTTTCAGCCGCAGCCGAATCCAGACTACCCCAGACAGGTTCTCCACATCTGATGCAACGTATCCCTTTTTCAGCCAGAAAGGCAATACTGTCAGGATATTTCTCCACCAAATCTTCTATTCTGATGTCTTTATCAATCATAGTACATTTCTTTTTTTGCCTTCAATGATTTTTAAGTCATAAATCCTGCCCTCTTTTATTTCAAAATAAACCATGGTATTCACCTTATGAAAGCCATAGTTCCCGGCAGCTCCCGGATTGATATGTAGCAGGTTAAGTTCATGGTCGGGAATGATCTTAAGTATATGGGAATGACCTGAAATGAACAAATCGGGGCGGAAATCCTTCAATTTCTCTTTAATCCCTTTGGCATAACGGCCGGGATAACCGCCAATATGGGTCATCAGCACTTTCACCCCTTCCAAATCAATCAGTTGAATTTCAGGTAAAAATATCCGAAGATCAAATCCGTCAATATTTCCAAAAACTGCCCTGATGGGTTTAATGGATTCCAGTTTCTCATAAAAGTAACGGGTTCCGATGTCGCCAGCGTGCCAGATTTCATCACACAGGTGAAGGTTTTGCTCAATGATCGGGTCAAGGCTGTTGTGGGTATCGCTGATTAAGGCTATTTTCATTGTAAAAACCGGTCTTTAAATAGAAAATTAATACTCATCTTTGTCATTCAAAAATGAATAAAAAATTTCACACCGGTAAACAAAAGATGACAAAAAACCCATTGGTCGTTGCAGGAATTCATGCGATGGAGGAAGCCCTGTCGTCAGGGAAAACACTGAGTAAAGTTTTTTTTCAGCGTGATGCAGGCAACGAAAAAATCAGGTCGCTTGAAAAAACCTGCAGGCAGCGGAATATTCCCTTTGTTTTTGTTCCTAAAGAAAAATTAAACCGCATCAGCCGTGCCAACCATCAGGGAATCATTGGCATGCTCTCCCCCATTGATTTTCATAATCTTGAAAACCTGACACAACAATTGTTTGAAGAAGGTAAAAATCCTGTTTTTGTTCTTTTCGACAGAATAACTGATGTAAGGAATGTAGGTGCTATTGCAAGATCAGCATATTTCTTTGGTATTCACGCACTTATACTTCCTGCAAAGGAATCGGCTGCCATTAATGATGAAGCCGTTAAAACCTCAGCAGGCGCCTTGCTGAAAGTTCCGGTTTGCCTGAGTTTCAACCTTGTTCAAACCTTGAAATTCCTGAAAAACAGCGGATTTCAGATTATTGCTGCCCACGAAAAAGCAGAAAAAAATGTTGCTGAAACCGATTTCAGTTTTCCCACTGTCATTATCTTAGGCTCTGAAAATGAAGGAATTCAAATGCAGCTACTGGCTCATGTCAATGGGGAAGTCAGTATCCCCGGCATGGGAGAATTTGATTCATTAAACGTTTCAGTGGCGGCAGGAATTATTTTTTATGAAATAATACAGCAAAGGAATTCAAAGCTTTCATGAAGGAAGGGCAGAAAATAATGATGATTGTCCAGGGGGAAGGACGAGGACACCTGAGTCAGGCCATTGCCATGAAAGAAATTCTTGAAAATCAAGGATTTATTATTGTCAGTGTCATCACCGGAAAATCTTTTTCCCGCAAAATTCCGGACTATTTTTTTCAGGCTTTTCAAAATGAGGTCGTTCAGATTGAAAGCCCGGGACTGGTTTTATCCCATGACCTTAAAAAGGTACTCCTGTTTAAAACCTTCATCATCAATTTACTGAGAATTCCGTTTTATCTCAGGCAAGTCAGGGTCATTCACCGGGAATATCAACGGGCACAACCGGATCTGATTCTGAATTTTCACGAGATTCTGTGTGGTTTCTGGTATTTGTTTTATAAACCCGGCAGCCTGATTGTTTCTATTGCCCATCAGTATATTTATTATCATTACAGGTTTTCCTATCCGCGAATGCCATTTTTGCACAAATTATCACTTGAACTTGTCAATTTTTTCACCACACTCGGCTCAAAAAAAAGATTGGCACTTCATTTTTTTCAATGGGATAAGCTGAACCGTAATAAGCTGCTGGTCATGCCCCCGCTTATCAGAAAACAAATAAGAGAGTTGAAATCTGAAAATCAACATTTTATCCTTGTTTATCTGCTTTATCCCGGACTGGCAGATGATATACGGATGCTGCAGAAAAAATATCCGGATGCTGAATTTCATGTTTTCTGGTCAAAGGATGATTACACGGAGAATCAACGCCTCAGATTCCTTTCTTTCAGTCAGGAACGATTCCTTGATGAATTACAAAACTGCCGGATGTTTCTGACAACAGCCGGATTTGAAGGTATTGCCGAAAGCTATTACCTCGGAAAACCTGCAGGAGTAGTAGCAGTGCCCAATCATCCGGAACAAAAAGTTAATGCCAGCGAAACAGAACTTTCGGGAGCCGGAAAATCATATTCTCAGTTCAAAGATATTGATATTCAAGAACTTAATAATTTAAAGTATAATAACTCACAGTTCAGGCAATGGGTAGATACCGGTCATGAGTTATTCGTCAATGAACTTAAAAGATTATTGGTAAAACACTACAAATAATAAAGTATGATATTATTGGATGGCAAACAGGTAGCTGAAAAAATCAGGGGCACACTAAAAGAGGAGTGCAGGCAAATGGTTGAATCAGGCATGAAACCACCCTCACTTGCCGTGGTTTTGGTTGGGAATAATCCATCGAGCGAAACCTATGTTCGCAACAAACTGAAAGCTTGTGAAGAAACAGGATTTCATTCCCGTCTTATCCGCCTTCCGGATAATGTTTCTGAGCAAAAGCTTATGGAAACAATTGACTTGCTGAATGAAGAAAATGAAACTGACGGGTTTATAATTCAGACACCCCTTCCGCCTCATATCAGGGAAGAAAACATTATCATCAGAATACAGGCAGAAAAAGATGTGGACGGATTTCACCCTGAAAATCTGGGAAAAATGATGAGAGGGCTTCCTGCCCTCCTGCCTGCCACACCAAAGGGAATTGTGGATTTATTACATCACTACCATATCGAAACAACCGGAAAGCACTGCGTTATTCTTGGAAGAAGCCTGATTGTAGGTACTCCGCTTGCAGTTTTGCTCAGCAGAAAGGCAAATCCCGGAAACTGTACAGTTACCATCCTGCACAGCCAGTCGAAAAACATACCTGAACTTACACAACAGGCCGATATCCTCGTGGCTGCTATTGGAAAAGCGCATTTTGTTACGGCTGATATGGTAAAAGATGGAGCAGTGGTCATCGATGTCGGGACGAATTCCATCCCCGATAACAGCAAAAAAAGTGGGTACCGCCTAACAGGAGATGTTGATTTTGAGCAGGTTTCACCAAAATGCAGTTACATCAGTCCTGTCCCGGGAGGTGTCGGGCCAATGACCATTGCTGGTTTGCTTCAAAACACACTTCAGGCTGCCAAAAACAGGCGTTCGATGAAGTAAGATTGACGGGCATTCCTTAACTTTGCATCACAAAATCCTAATATATACCTGAATGAAATTCAAATTTTTGCTGATTTCCTGCCTGTTGTTTTGTTTCAAAACTTCTCATTCGCAATTTACCCTGAAAGCCAATCTTCCCTCACTGGTCTTTAATAATCTTTCACTTTCAGGAGAATATGTTTTCAACGACAACAACAGCCTGAGTCTCTCTGCAGGCTTTCACTATCCCAAAGGCACCTTGTTCCCTGCTGCTGATGTCAAGCAGTGGAGGTACAATCTGAGGGGATATTTTATAAATCCGGAATTCAGGTTTTATGTCAATCATGAAGCCAATCACGGATTCTATTTAGGTCCCTATCTCAGGTATTCCCATCTGACTTCGAAATGGAATGGGAAAATAAGCTACGACAGTGTTAATCTGGTTGATTATACCGTTAAACTTAAACTTACGGAAAAAGGCATAGGACTGCAATTTGGCTACAATTTCAGGCTTTCCGACAGGTTGAGCCTCGATTTTGCCTTTGGCGGACTTCGCTTTTCCTGGTTCGATTTCAGCGGAAATTTTACCGGTTTAATTGACGAAAAAGCCATTCTTGATGTCATTGGCATTGACGGCCTTGACCAGAACGGACTCTTTGGCCTGGGACAAATGTTATTTAACTTCATTAACGACAAAGCCACCGTTCATCTGCCGTTCGGATTTGTCATGCTGCGGACAGCCCTTTCCATTGGCTATACCTTCTGATCCGATGAAAAACAACATATTGGCATGGCTGATTTTGTGCATCCTTGTGCTGGTTTGGGGCACATCCTTCCTGTTAATCAAAAAAGCCATTATATTTTACTCTCCTGTTGAAACCGGATTACTCAGGGTCAGTTTTGCATTTTTACTCTTTCTGCCTTTTGTCTGGAAACAGTTCAGGAAGGTTACGTTTAAACAAACCATGCTCTGTTTTCTTTCGGGAGCAGTCGGTATTGCAACTCCAGCCATCCTGTTTGCATGGGCAGAAACAGGCATCGACAGCGCAACTGCCGGGGTACTGAACTCGCTGACCACCCTTTTCACCCTGATTATCGGCTTGTTGTTCTTTAAAACCAGAACAAGATGGTACAATGTTGTGGGTGTCATGATCGGGCTGGCAGGAGCAGTCGGTTTAATTTCCGTCAGCGGAGGCAATGATTTTCAGTTCAATTTTCACTATGCCATGATGGTGCTGATGGCTACCATTTGTTATGCATTCAATACCAATATGGTTAAAACCTGGCTGAAAGAAGTCGATCCGGTTTCCATCACCGTATTCTCGGTATTCTTTACAGGAATCATTACCTCATTCATCCTTCTTTTTTTCACAGAATTTATTCCTGAAACTATTCAATCTCCTGAAAAACTTGAAGGAATAGGATATATTGCCATTTTAGGGATGATAGGTACAGGCATTTCCATGCTTTTGTTTAACCGTCTGATAAAAATGACAACGGCTGTATTTGCAGCCTCTGTTACCTACCTGATGCCTATCGTTGCACTGATGTGGGGAATATGGGACGGTGAGAAAATTGGCCTTACTCAGTTTTTATGGATATTTTTAATCCTTACAGGTGTGCTGCTTGTCAATACCCGGCAGTCGAAGTGGCTGAAGCGTTTAGGAATTAATCCCTAATTTTTTCAATATCAACTGATTAAATTGTTTTGATTCTTCAGAATTCTCTTCAGGAGACCATGGAGCAAATACTTTTGCCCTGTTTTCATCAAAAGGGCCTTGCTTTACTTCATACATAACCGTTTCCGGTTCAAGGGCAATGGTTGAATGCCATTCATGTGGCTGTATTTCAACGCCATAGCATCCACTATCTTTACTGATAACACTATAATCCAGTATCTCACCAAAATCATCAAAAATGACAACCACAAAACTTCCTCTTATCAGGATCAGAATTTCCGTAATGCCCGAATCGGTATGATTATGAGGCCGGAAATAGCTGTCAGGCTCGAAAGCATTGATCAACCGCTGTATGCTTTCCTGATAGTTTTCATGAAAATTAAAATGCTGCCGCTTTCTGCTGCTTTCTTTTGCTCCACTGCTGACTTTATCGAGTAAGTCTTCGGAAATTTTAATCATTCTTCAGTATAAAATCTTGTTTTTTAATGATTTATAGGTATCAAACAAATGCAGACATTCCCGATGGTCTATTTTCAGCAGTTTAAAATCAGCCAGATTTCCATGGCCATTTAAAAACTCATAAAAACGATTGTCATCAAAACCAATGTTTTCAGCATCCTGACGGGAACAAACATAATAACATTGGTCAATTCTTGCCCACAGAATAGCTGAAAGGCACATCGGACAAGGTTCACAGGTAGAATAGATTGAGCAGCCTTCCAGATGAAAACACCCTGTCTTAACTCCAGCTTTCCTGATAGCAAGGACTTCTGCGTGAGCAGTCGGGTCATTGCGTTTGACCACCTCATTATGCGCTTTGGAGATAATTTTCCCGTCTTTTACTATGACGGCACCAAACGGTCCGCCATGCCCTTTCTGAATACCATTCATGGCTTCACGAACAGCTACAGAAATAAAATCAGACTGATAAACCATAAAACCTGAGCAATTCAGAAAAATAAAATTCAGCCTCTGACAAATAAAGCCCTGATAATCAACCAGGCCATGCGTGGATTTTCCTTCAGCCTTCTGGTGGAATATGCAAACCATTGTTCTCCGTAAGGAACATATACCCTCATACGGTGGCCTTTTTCCACAATGGATTGTCTGAGTTCGGGTGTTACCCCATACAACATCTGAAACTCATATTTGTCTTTGGGAACATTATATTTTTCAATGAGTTTGTATGCCCCTTCCACAAGAAACTTGTCGTGGGTAGCAATACCCGGATAAATATGGTTCTGGAACATAAATTCAAGGTCTTCCAGAAAATGCCGGTTGATTTCGTCATGATCCTTAAAAGCAATTTCCTTGGGCTCAACATAAATTCCTTTACAAAGCCTGTAGTTCAGAGGATTTTCATCGGTATGAATATCCATAAGGTTTTTCAGGTCAATCAGCGTCCTTTTCAGGTAAGCCTGTACGACCAGTCCGACATTTGCAGGAAATTCCTTTTTAACTTTCCTGTACAGTTCAATTTCAAGGTCTGTACATTGGCTGTCTTCCATGTCAATACGGATGAAATTATTGTAGGAAGCAGCTTTTGCCACGATTTCCCTGATATGCTGATAACAGATTTCCTTGTCAATCAACAAACCGAACATGGTAGGTTTCAGGGAGTAATTTCCATTAATTCCGTGTTTTTCAACGGTTTCAATCACTTCGAGGTATTCCTTTTTATTCCTTTCGGCTTCATCCAGATTCTTTATGAACTCACCAAGGACATCAATGGTTACCATGATCCCTTTTTCATTCAGCTCTTTTGATACACGGATAGCATCCTCAAGGGTTTTACCGGCAATATATCTTTTTGAAAAGAGCCATACAAAATCTTTAGGCATGTAAGGGAGTAAGCCTGCTACTAATTTATTAAACATAACTTTACATTTTTTGTTTCAACTTTCAGATTTGAGGCAAATATAGTTTTTTAGTCCATAACAATTTTTTTTTCAGAAAATAAAAATCCCGCCAGTAATTGTCATAATCACTGACGGGATTCAAATTGTATGATAATGAAAATCAGTACAGTATAATGTCAAATGTGCGGTTGTTGATAGTAACGGTAGCTTTGTTGTCGCGGGTTCCGTCTCCATAATCAAGAATCCGCTTAAACTTACCCTGCGGTTCAATCTCAATGGTTCCGCTGACAAAATGTTTAAAGCCTATTTCTTTGCGTAATGCCTTGGTAATGGTCACAGTAAACGGGAGTCCACTGGCAGAAACACCGCTGGCATTTCCGGTAATCAGATATACATCATCCAGTAGTGCAGGTGTAGCAGAACCTTCTATCCATTCATTATTTCGGGTTGATTTCCAGATGATGGAATCTCCGTCTGCCTTTTTGATTTTTCCATCCACCACAACCGTGTAATTCAGATGGCCGGAAGAATTTGTACCGTTGTTGGTAATTGTTTTCACTCCAAGAACCTGATTATCATTAACATAATAATCTTCAAAGCTGATATTTATCACGGTTCCTGAATCGCGGTAAGCTCCCGTATAGGTGATGATGATTTTTCCCCTTCTGGTACGCTGGTCATTACATAGACAATTGGCCGAACCAAAGTCAACAGTAATCTTTTTGGGAGTGGAAGTATTGTCCAGCGTAACGGTAGCACAACCACTCAGCAAACCTTCCTGATAATCAGGGATAAAAGTAGTCAACTGTCCGGAGGATGCCTGATCGGATATAGCTTTGACATCGCTGAAAATCTGCTCAGCAAGGCCATTGTCATAAGCCACACTGGTGTCGTTGTCGCGTGCTTCCTGATCACACGAATTCAGGTAGAAGGCTGTTATTCCTGCAGCAAAAATAACCAGCAATAAATTCAAACTCTTTTTCATGTTCATTATTTTAAGGGTTAAACTTTGAAAACTTTGACTTAATTTATTCATCATGGTTTAATTGAAACAACTGGTAAAAGGTTCCATCCCTATTTCAGATTCCTTCCACAATCAAATCTTTCGGATGTTTTACGGAGTAGGAAAACCTGATTTTTTTTGTTTCATTGGGTTGAATGGTGAGCAACCACGATAGTTTGCCGATTTTATCACTGTACTCTGCATTTCCTCTGTCAATCAGTTCAACAATCACATCTTTCATGTTCGATAACGGAATCTGATCGAGCAGATCGATGGTGATGGCTTTTGACTTGGTATTACGGATGGTGATTTCATACACATTGACATGTTTGGTTGTCCCCAAACTGGTATTGACAGAACTTTCCTTAAACACTTTTTCACGGGTAACGACAATTTTCTCATCTCTGCCAAACGATAGCAGTAAAGTATCGTAGGTTACCTTTGGATTGATATAAGACTGGCCGATATAGTTGTTTTCAAAGAAAATATTGGCATTTCCCGGAAGTAAATTATATTTTCCCCAGTCGGTTAGTTTGGCCAGCAGAAAGGCTCCGTTATCCAGTATGGGGACTGTATGATATTCATAAATGGCGGGAATCTCAAATTCGGTCATGGTAACCAGATGGGGTTTACCGTCAGAAGGGATGGTATAGGCTTCTTCCACTTTAAATTCGATATTTAGCTGGTTTTCAACCACATCCATTGTAACGTAATTATAATCGGGAGAAGCAGCTTCAGCTCTTTTCAAATCTTCGGCAGGGGCAGCTTCTTCAGCATACATATTTTTAGCAGATGGTTTGGCTGCGGTAACAGCTTTGGTTTCATACAGCGTGGGTTGATACACATAGAGATAACGAGGATTAAGCACCGGCCGGCTGTTGTTGGCATTCGGATTACCGGTGGATATCCTGATTTGAACATTTTTCCATTCGACACCCGTCATTTGCGTAACACTTGCCTTATAAACCAGCCTGACAGGCTTGTCGGTTCCTTCAGACCGAATGTCGTACAAAGGAACCCAATTAACACCTGTAACGATGTAGGATATCTCAAATTCAGCTGTAACTGCTGCAGATGCTGTTACCTCGACAAGAATTTCTCCGGTTGTAGTGGTTTTGACAGCATTCATATTGTTTAGCTGGTTCTGAATCCTTGATTTAATTTTATTCAGATCATCTTTCTTCTTTTTCAGGTCAAATATACTTTTTCTGATTTCACCCATACGTTGACTGTACCACAAAGCCAACGCTTTCAATTCATTCACTGTAACTCCTTGCTGTGATCCTCCAAGTTTCTGATTCTCAGAAATTAACCTTGCTTCTCCGTCCAGAACTACAATTTGTTCGTCTATCCACCCTATCTGATATTTCAGCAAGTCCAGCGAATCGGCCAAAACAGCATATTCAGCAGAGTTTTTTTTGTCCTGCAGATAGTTTAGCTGAAAACCTGCTGACAACAACCTGACTTCCCTGCTCATTTTGACCTGAATACTCGGAGTCTGAATCATCGTTTCAAGTCCTTGAAAAACAATGACTGATGAACCAGCCGGTAAAGTTACCGAGGCCGTTCTGGTAATTTTTGCGTTTTGCTGATAAATCGTTACGGTAGTAATTTTTGAACTCACCTTTTTTTCTTCAGCATTACCCGAAAATGAACAAATTAGGGCAAGCATACTTATTAAAATAACATTCTTCATGGTATTGATTTTTTATTTGATAAAATGATTAACGACTCTAATGATGCAATGACTGATAAAAATCCATAAGCCACCTAATAATTATTATAAATATTGACCATAAGCTGAGCCAGTAAGGCATTGACGGTGTCGGAGCCAGTTGAAAAGTTATTGACCATCACGGCAAAAGCAATGGTTTTGCCCGATTTGACTTCCATGTATCCTGCATAACATTTCACCCTTGACATAGTGCCGGATTTTGCATGAATTTTTCCTTCAGCTACAGTTCCGTTGCAAAACGAACGCAATGTTCCTGAACTACCGGAAACAGGCAAAGACTGGTAAAATGCCTCCTGAACAGGTTTGTTCCCGGACATACCGGCCAGAACCTTAACAATAAAACGGGCCGTGAGGGTATTGTTCCTTGACAGACCACTGCCATCACATATATTAACCCCTTTTGTATCGTAACCTTTTGATTCATAATAAGAAAGAATAGATTTTACGCCTGCTTTGGTACTGCCAAGACCGGATTTGAAATACCCGATATGATTCAGCAAATGTTCGGCATACAGATTAATGCTAAACATATTGGTGCGCCTGACTATTTCAGCAAGTGTCGGTGAATTTGTCGTACAAATAAGTTTCTTTTCAGCAGGAAGTGGTTTATTCTCAGCTAAATACATTCTTGAGGTTACGACATCACCTGTAATGCTGATGCCCTTCTCCTGAAGTTTTGTTCTCAACTGATATCCAATCAGATACGGAGGATCGGGAATACTGCCTTTCAACTCAAGCGTTCCTGATATTTTTGAGAGATTGCCTTTGATAATCCGCTGATTTGAGTAATATACCCCAACAAAATCAAGGTATTTTTCTTCCTTTGTATCTGCCCTGATTCTGTTTTCCACATATAAATCAGGAATAACAGGATTCATGCTATCCGGATGCACTTTATACCTGCCTTTTCGTTTAGGACTGAAATTCAGCACAAACTGATTGTCATAGACTGAAAGTCCAAAAGCAGGTGTACCATAATAGGCAGGAATATCCACCCAATTCCAGTTGGAAGGCACATTTTCATCATCAAAAACAGAAGCATCGGCAATAATGTTTCCGGTAATATGTTCAATACCTGCATTTTTAACCGCTTCAGCCCATTTTTCAAGAAAATCCGGTTGGTAATAATAGTTTTTAAATGCCTGGGATCCCAGACAAGGATCTCCTCCTCCCCTGATAATCAGGTCACCCGTCAGTACTTTGGATTGAGGATTAATACTCCCTGAATAATAAATTTCTGTGTTGAAAACAGTGTCTTTTCCAAGTAATTCAAGTGCGGCTGCTGTCGTAATAATTTTCATTACAGAGGCCGGAACAAGAGAAACAACGGGATTATATTCAGCAATAAAACTGGCTGAAGAAAGATCATAAATACTGATTCCGATGGAAGCATTTTCAAGCTTCCCCTGAGCAGCAAAATCATTTATAACTGATTGTAAATCTGCGGAATATTCAAATTTATCTCTTGGGCTGAGCCTTTCCTTTTGGGAATTGTTATCGGGAGCAAGTATATGATTCCCCGAAAAAAAGAAACAAAAAAGAATAATAATGGCCGCAACGATTTTTTTCATCAGATAAAAATTATTTTACCCATACAAAGATAAGCTGAAAAGAAAAAAAGCACTAAAGCTTTTTCAAATAAACAGTAAAATACCAAAAACTATTTTTCTGATGAAGTCTTTTGCTTTTCAACGGCTTCATTGATGATCTGAAGGCATTCTGCCAGTGTCAATGAGCGGTAATCTTTTCCACGGGGAATCTTATAGTTCTTCTTTTTAAAAGAGATATACGGGCCGAACCTTCCCCGCAAAATCTTCATTTCCTCACCTTCATGCATAAAAGTCAGGGATTTTGGTTCAGATTCATTATCCTGCTTCGATAAAATCACCTGAATGGCATCATTAAATTCAACTGAATAGGGATCGTATTTCCGTGGGAGGGAAATATTTTTTGCGTTATATTCGAGATAAGGCCCGAATCTGCCAATATTTACCGTTACCGGCTTTCCTTCATATTCTCCCAATACACGTGGAATCTTAAACAATTCGAGTGCTTCTTCCAGTGAAATACTTTCCGGTAGCTGACCTTTTTTCAAAGGTGCATTTTTAGCTTTCTCCTTATCATTTGATTCACCAAGCTGGACGTAAGGGCCATACTTCCCCGATTTGGCATATACCTTTTTACCGGTAGCAGGATCAACACCTATTAATCGTTCAAATGAAGATTTAAACAAAACCTTGCTGGCTGTTTCGACTACCGGGGTAAAGTCTTTGTAAAACAGCTCAATCATTTTCCGCCATTCGAGTGATCCCTCGGCAATTTTATCGAATTCATCCTCAATGTTTGCAGTAAAATGATAATCCATGATGTTTTTAAAATGCTCCACCAGAAAGTCGTTGACCATTACACCAACAGGTGAAGGAAGCAGTTTCCCTTTTTCAAAACCATACATCTCCGACTTCTTTTCTTCTCTGATGGTCTTATCTTTTAACACAAGCTCATGGTAAGTCCTCTCCTTCCCTTTTACATTTCCCTTGATGACGTATTCCCTCTTCATGATAGTGGAAATAGTCGGAGCATAAGTAGAAGGCCTGCCAATACCCAGCTCTTCCAGCTTCTTGACCAGCATGGCTTCGTTGTAACGTACCGGTGGTTTTGTATAACGTTCCACTGCAAGCGCTTCAATCATGATGAGATTTTCCCCCGTTTTCAGGGCCGGAAGCACTGCCGTTCCGTTTTCAGGATTTTCATCATCCTCCGATTCGACATACAATTTGAGAAAACCATCAAACAACAAGACTTCCCCGTTGGCTACAAATTGTCTTTTGCTTTCAGATACATTTATTTTAACGGTGGTTTTTTCGATCCGGGCATCCGACATCTGTGAGGCAATGGTACGTTTCCAGATCAATTCATACAATTTCTTTTCCTGTGCCCCGGCATCCAGACTTTTAACATTTAAAAAAGTAGGCCGGATGGCTTCGTGGGCTTCCTGAGCACCTTTGCTCTTTGTCTGAAAATTTCTCGGATGTGAATATTCTTTCCCGAATTGTTCAGTAATTACCTCTTTGGCAACGCCAATGGCCATGTCGGAAAGCCTGACAGAATCGGTTCTCATATAGGTAATGTGTCCGGCTTCATAAAGTTTCTGAGCCAGTTGCATGGTTTGCGATACGGAAAAGCCAAGCTTACGGCTGGCTTCCTGCTGTAAAGTTGATGTAGTAAAGGGTGGCGGTGGCGATTTTTTCCCGGGCTTTTTCTCAACAGACTCAACAGTAAACTTTGATGGGATACATTCCTTCAAAAATTTCTCTGCAAGTTTTAAATCATCAATTTTTTCAGGTACTTCGGCTCTGAACCTGATCGTTTTATCCGAAACTGATTCAAAATCAGCATAAACCTTCACAAACATGGAAGGGGTAAATGAATTTATTTCCCTTTCCCTTTCTACAATCAGCCTGACCGCTACTGATTGAACCCTACCTGCTGATAATGAGGGTTTTACCTTTTTCCAAAGTATGGGTGAAACCTGATAGCCTACCAGTCTGTCGATAACCCTGCGGGCTTGTTGTGCATTTACCAGATTGTAATCCAGATAACGGGGATTTTCGATGGCATGAAGGATGGCATTCTTTGTAATTTCGTGAAAAACAATCCTTTTTGTTTTATCCTCTTGCAGATTCAGTACTTCAGTCAGGTGCCAGGAAATGGCCTCCCCTTCACGGTCTTCATCAGTAGCCAGCCAAATGGTTTCAGAACCAGAGGCAGCTTTTTTCAGATCGTTAATCAGTTTTGTTTTTTCCTTCAGCAAAAAGTATTTCGGCTCAAAGTTTTTCTTCAGATCAATGGATAGTTCATTCGGATGAAGATCACGGACATGCCCGTTGCAGGACATTACCTTAAAATCTTTTCCTAAAAATTTCTCAATGGTCTTGGCTTTTGCCGGAGATTCAACAATGACAAGATTTTTACTCATTTTTATTTCTTTCTGAATATCAATAATTTCTGTCTCATAATTACCCCGTCACTGATAAGACTGACGAGATAAACGCCATCCGTCTGAATAGAGGAAATATCCACTGAATAATTATTAATTCCCTGATTTGCCTGCATCACTGTTTCATAAACAATTTTTCCTTTCATGTCAGACACCTGCAGACTGTATTGCTTTTCACCAGCATTAAAATAACTTATATTCAGTTGATTATCAGCAGGATTCGGATAAATACTGAGTAAGTTACTATTCAAAGCATCCGGTACGGATACAGCGCTGTAAACCTTAATATTATCAATGTAAATATTGTTTCCTCCAGCTGCATAAAACCCTATTTTGACAAGCAGGTTTTCTTTCCCCTGATAATTGCTGATGTCGATAAATTTTTCTCTCCACTGGCTGGCAGAAGGAATAAACTGAGTAGTATAAAAATCAGTTACAGTAGGCAATTTAATTTGATTGGTAATATCTCGCAACGACCAGTTTTTACCACAGTCGGATGATACATAAACCCTGAGCAGGTCTTTGCTGGCATCGCTTTTCCGTGCATGTGCATAGGTAAAATATAAATAAGGTGACTGGGTCTGGCTTAAATCCAAAGGAGGAAGAATAAAATAAAACTCCCGCTCTGCGGATGAATAGCTGAAGTTATTGAGATAGAAAGATTTATTCCCTTCAAATTTTGCGGCTGTTGTTCGTTTCCAGACAATATTACCGGCTCCCGGATCGACATACCAGAAATCATTGGAAAAATTGTTATCTTCAAAACCTTCTTTAAAGGTTACCGGCTCGCCCTTGGGCGGATAAATCATTACGGCTGCATTCTGTTCAACACTGTCTGTCCCGTAAACTGATTTCACTTTAAGTTTAACTGTATATTTTCCGGGCTGGTCATAGGTAACAACAGGTTCTTTCCCGTCAAAAACAGGATTGGAAGAACCCGGGAGATACCATGTAAACTGCATATTATCAGGGCCTAATGACTTATTTAAGACAGTAACGGGAGCTCCTGTACAAAAAGCATAATAGGGAACTTCAAATCTGGCAACCGGGCTGCAGGCGATATTGGGAACATCATTTACCCCGGTGGCGGCCAGATTGCTGGCTTTCCAAAGGTTACTCCTGTATTGTGAATTCAGGTAATAATCAACTACTTCCTTTTGTCCTGCACTGAACATCACCCTGCAGGAGGTATAATCCATGTGATTTTCCGTCATATCGGGCTCATCAGGAACATCATTATGACAGGTATTCTTGGTTTTATCGCAACCATAGGTATCTTCATAAACAGGAGGGGTATCACAAATATAATCACCTGTTGTTTTACAATCTGTCCCGCATCCGCCCTGAAAAGTATGTGGAAGTCCGAAATAATGTCCCAGTTCATGGGTCAAGGTTCTTCCATTATAATTGGTTACATCTGCCCTGATGACAATACCATCGAGCTTTGGATTCTGCAATGCACTTTGGGGGAAATAAGAATAACCAAGTATGGTACCTACGCCTGATGAATTGTAAATGCTCTTGACTACCCAGATATTCAGGTATTTCATGTTGTCCCAGTCTATCAGGTTTTTTACGTTGTCTCTTGCATTTTCAGTCAGGTTTGAATAAATACGGTTGATGCCATTGGTACATTTTCCGTTCGGGTCTATTTTAGCCAGACGAAATTCAATATTCATATCGGCTACCCTGCCCTTGAAAATATCCCTGATTTGATTTGTATCGGCATTCATTTTTCTGAAATCTTCATTGATCCGTTTCAGGACAGCATAAATGTCTTCATCCGGTATGTTTTCAGGACCGCCCTGATGAATAATATGAAAGACTACCGGAATAATCCTGACACTTTCCCTTCTCTGCATACGGTAAGGGGTCAGGTCACGTGTAATACTCTCCTGATGGATTTGCTCTCTCAGTTGTGGATATTGATGAAAAAGCTCTTCCATATAAAGATCAGTTCCGCAAAAATGCCGGTTATCCTCCTGGGAAAATAGATTCAGACTGAAAGAAAAAAGCAATAAAGCAAAAGCTAATATGTGTTTCATTATTTTTATTTGAGGTGCAAAAGTATTTGGTTAAAGCGCATAAAAAAAATTAGTTTTTACACTAACGCCTTTGATTATTACAAATTTCCTGCCTATAATTTCTGTGGGGTAATTTAATCAATCAGCTCTTCATCAATACTAACTTTGGGGACATTTTTCAAAACACTGTCATTTAATATTTCTTTTTCCGAATGAGCGATAACAACAGTCCCTACTGAATCGCTCAAAGTATTGACAGCTGTTCTGAACATATCGAGTATTCTGTCAACAGCCAGAATAAGTCCAACCCCTTCAAGAGGCAACCCAATAGTAGTCAGGATAATGGAAAGCATAAAAAAACCGGCCATCGGAATTCCAGCAGCGCCTATTGAGGCAAGTAATGAAGTAAAAACGATTATTATCTGTTGCAGGGCAGAAAGTTCAATCCCGTAAGCCTGAGCAATAAAAATAGCCGCAACACATTCATAAAGGGCTGTTCCGTCCATGTTGACTGTTGCGCCCAGTGGCATGACAAAACTTGTGATTTTATTGCTGACACCACTGTTTTTTTCCAGGCAATTCATAGTAACTGGCAAAGTCGCACTGGAAGAAGAAGTTGAAAAAGCAGTCAGCAGAGCCGATGAAAGAGAGCCATAATGTTTGATAGGATTTATTTTGGCAACAAAGCGGAGAAATAAGGGCAGAGTAATGAACGCATGAAAAAACAGACCTGCAATAACTGTAATAAAATAAAGACCCAGGCGGGAAAATACTTCCACCACATTATCTATATTCTTGGCGACAATACCTGCCATAATTGCAAATACGCCATAAGGTGTGAGCTTAATAATAAAACCTGTAATCTTCATCATCAGAGCAAAACCTGCATTGGCTAAATCTTTTAATAATGTGCGGTAATGGTCATTTTTAATCCGGTTGATAAAAAACCCGACAACCATGGCAAAAAATATCAGCGAAAGCATCTGCTCATCAACTGTTGATTTAATGATATTGGTCGGAACTATGTTCATGAGTAAATCTCTGACAGAGGCGGATCCTGGTTTGAAGTTTTCGACAGTTTCCTGAAGACCGATATTGGCTCCGACACCCGGCTGAATCAGGTTGACAAGGATTAAACCGGTTAAAATAGCCGCCAAACTACTTGCAATATAATACAACCATGTTTTAAGGGTTAGTTTTCCAAATTCCTTGCCTCCTTCAATACTCGACACCCCTGATATTATGGAAGCTAAAATCAGTGGGATGATAATCATTTTCAACAAACGGATGAACAATTCGCCTATCCAACTGACATAAGCTACCTGATCTGTAAAAAAATACCCGAACAGAAACCCAAATAAAAGTGCAATCAGAATCTGTATCGGAAGACTTATTCTTTTCATTAAACTGATGTTTTTATTCCTTTTTTAAAAAACGAAGGTAAGACAGAAATCGGATTTTTACCAAAAATGAAAAAATTTTTCCTGAAGATTTTCATAAACAAAAGAGGTTGTATATTTGCAGCGCCTGCCGATGTGGCGAAATTGGTAGACGCGCTACGTTCAGGGCGTAGTGTCCGTACGGACATGCTGGTTCGAGTCCAGTCATCGGCACCTTTACTTTTCATTGGTATTACATCCCGTATCATACCAAAATACCGCAAACCCTATTGTTTCAACAAAGCTTTTTGTACCCTATAAATAAAAAAAGCCGGCTATTTACCGGCTTTTATAGGATGAAAAAAATTCCGAATTACTTGTTTTCAGCGACTTCTGCAGGTTTCTGAGCAAGGATATCAATGGTAACTTCAAACTCATCATTGATCATCTTATCACCCAGTCCCTTGAAAAACTTGCCGCTGCCATAACGGATGTTCCACAAAGTACGATCAACTTTAATTGTGGCTTTGGCATTAAACATTCCGTCTTTTGAAACGATTACTGCCGGAAAACTGATATTGTTGGTAATACCTTTGATTGTCAGGTTTCCGCTGATGTTGTAATTGTTGGAATCAACAGGATTGGCAATCATTTCGGCTGAAGTAATCTCAAATGTTGCTGTAGCAAATGAATCAACATTGAAGAAATCAGCACTTTTCAGATGTCCGGTCAGCTTTGCATTCATTTTTTCGTCTGTCAGATCAAGGTCGGTAATGCTGTTCATGTCAAACTCAAAACGTCCGCCTGTCAGGGTGTCATTCTTTACCAATACTTCACCTGATTTCAGGTTAATAGTTCCATTATGCTGTCCGGTCACTTTTTTTCCAAGCCAAAGGACTTTGCTGTTAGCTAAATCCAGCGGATAGCTGACAGCTTCTTTGTCAAGCTTAACTTCCTGAGCATCAGTGTTTTCCTTTTCTTTTTTGTTACAGGAACTCATCATAATAATACCTGAAATCAAAACTGTTGAAAGTAAAAATATTCTCTTCATAATTTTATCGGTTTATTTGGTTAATTAAAGTTCGGCATAATTTAACTAAAATTGTACCAATTTTTAAAAGTGCATAAAACAATGACTGAAAGACAAGAATATCAATCGGATAAGATAACAATAAGGGATAAACAGACCGGTCAGCCTGTCGAGATTCATCCGGAGGGCTCACTTGGATTGCTTGCTTTGGGTGCAGTGGGTGTAAAAGCCTGGCGTGAAGCAAGAAAAAAAGCCCGGCAAAACAGCAATATGAGTGAAAAGGGGACAGAAAAACTTCATTAACAGAAAATATTTTATTCATGCATAAAAAGAAGGTTGTGTTAGTCGGATGGGATGCTGCAGACTGGAAAGTCATCAATCCGCTGATGGACGAAGGACGAATGCCTGCACTTGAAAAGCTTGTCAATAAAGGTGTCATTGGAAATTTAGCCACCCTCGATCCTCCCCTTTCCCCTATGCTCTGGACATCCATCGCCACCGGAAAAAAAGCTGACAAACACGGCATTCTTGGCTTCATTGAACCCGATAATATAAATGGAGGTATCAGGCCTGTTGCCGTTACCTCACGTCAGACAAAAGCAGTCTGGAATATTTTACATTACAACGGTTATAAATGTAATGTGGTTGGCTGGTGGCCAAGTCATCCGGCAGAACCCATCAACGGGGTAATGGTTTCAAATCTTTTTGTTAAGGCCAATACACCACCCGATAGTCCCTGGCCTGTGAATGAAGGATCGGTTTATCCTCCGGAAATGACAAAAATTCTGAAAGAGTACCGCATTCATCCGGCAGAGCTCACGCAGCAACATATTTTACCTTTTATCCCCAATGCTGCTGAAGTAGATCAGGAAAAAGACCCCCGCCTGGCTTCCCTCGCCAAAATCACCGCTGAAGCAGCAAGCACACATGCCATCGCCACCTGGCTGATGGAAAACACTGAATGGGATTTTATGGCTGTCTATTACGATGCTATCGACCATTATGGTCATGCCTTTATGAAATACAGGCCTCCCCGTCAGAATCATATCCCTGTAGCCGACTTTGAACTTTACAAGGATGTTGTGGATGGAGGATACATTTTCCACGACATGATGCTCGACAGGCTGATTGAACTGGCAGGAGATGACACAACTTTTATCATTGTAAGTGATCATGGTTTTTATTCCGATAGCCATCGACCGGCTTCTTTGCCCAGAATACCTGCTGCCCCTGCCCTTGAACACAGGCCTTATGGTATTTTATGTATTTCTGGAGAAAACATTAAAGCCGATGAAAGAGTTTACGGAGCAACCCTTCTGGATATAACTCCCACTATTTTAAACATTTACGGTTTACCTTCCGGAAAAGATATGGATGGAAAAGTACTGAGTAATATTTTTACAGACCATCCGAAAAGCAGTAGGATTGAATCATGGGATACGCTTCCGGGAGATTTCGGAACTCATCCGCCTGAAAAAACTGAAGATCCTGTCAGCTCAGCAGCAGCTCTCCGGCAGTTGATAGAATTAGGCTACCTGGAAGATCCGGGAGAAGATAAAAACAAAGCTTCAGCGCAGGCGGTCAGAGAATTAAAATATAATTTATCAAGGGTTTTGGCAAGCCGAAATAATTATTCAAAGGCCATTGAAATAATAGAGGAATTGCTTGAGGACGACAAAGATGAAATTCGTTTTCAGCTGGATGCCATTAAATACAATATTCAACTTTCAGAATTCGAAAAAGCTTTGAAAATCATTGAAATTCTGAAAAGAAAAGATGAAAGCTACAGTTCTTACCTGAAAGTATTTGAAGGCATCATTTATTCCCATCAGAACCGCCCGCATGCAGCACTGAAAATGTTCAGTGAGGCAGAAAAAGGAATGCCGGCTACGGCCAGCCTGTTACAGGAGCTTGGCAAAGTTTTTATCCGGCTGCAACGATATGAGGAAGCCCTGAAAATATTCACCAAAGTACTTGAAAATGATGATGAAAATGCCTATGCATGGCATGGACTGGCACTCGCCCAACTAAGACTTGGTTTTATTCAGGAATCTGCAGAAAGCTCACTGAATGCCATCGGATTGTTGTATCATTTTCCACCTGCTCATTACCACCTTGGGGAAGCACTGGTTAGACTGGAAAAATTCACTGAAGCCTGTCAGGCTTTTGAACTGAGTCTGAAAATGAATCCGGGCATGTATAAAGCAAGGAGATGGCTAATACAGATTTATGAAGAAAAACTAAAGCAGAAAGAAATGGCAGAAATACACCGGAAAATTCTGAATGAGCAGATGAAAGGCAAAATAACAATAGTATCGGGGCTCCCCCGCTCCGGCACCTCGCTGATGATGCAGATACTGAAAGCAGGCGGAATGGGTATTCTGACGGATGAAATACGGCTGGCAGATGAGTCTAATCCGAAAGGATATTTTGAATATGAGAAGGTAAAAAGTCTTCCGCGTGACAACAGCTGGTTGCATGAAGCAGAAGGAAAAGCCTTAAAAGTCATCGCACAACTGCTGCGTTTTCTGCCCGTTAAATATGATTACAAGGTGATTTTTATGAAAAGAGACATGTATGAAATCATTCATTCACAGCAGAAAATGCTTGGGCGTCAACAGGATAAGTTTCCGCTTTCAGTCGCACAGGCTTTTGATAGGGAGTTGAAAAATGTTGAAATCTGGCATCAGAAAGAGCCGAATGTAAAACTACTTTACGTTGACTATGGGGATTTGATAGATAATCCGGTTGAAAATATCTGTAAAATTAATCATTTTCTCGATTATCAACTCGATGAAGATGAGGCAATTAAGGTCATTGACAAAAATTTATACAGGACGAAAATCAGATAAACAGCTAACTTTTTCAGATTAAAAGTACTTAACCGATAAAAAAACAGTAATGAGAAACAAAGATTTTGATAAAAGATTAGCCGGATATTCGGCATTGGCAGCCGGACTCTTGGCAACACCGGTTGTTTCAGATGGTCAGATTTTATATACCGATCAGTTTGAAGACCTGACATTTGGAGATACTTCAGGCTACATTTTCGATTTTAATTATGACTATTTTCACGACCTGCTGGTGTTTCAGGCTTTTGGTACCAATGCCTATTTTGTCAGTGTTCAAAGGGCTCAGGACACTGAGATACTTGGAAAAAGCACGGGTAATTATCTTTATCCGTTTGCCCTCGATGCCGGGTATCTGCTCGATACAATCAACAAAAACTGGAGGATACGTGACTACGGCACATTAAACTGGCAGGGTACTGCCGGAAATTATGGCTATTGGCAAGGAGTCAATGATAAATATCTTGGCATTAAAATAAAGATTGACGGGAAACCCTATTTAGGTTGGGCAAGGCTGGATGTGGCACAAAACGGCAGGTCTTTTACCATCAAGGACTTTGCAATTGAGTTTACGAGTGGAAAATCCATCAGAACAGGAGATGCCGCCAATACTTACGGAGTTACAAAGATTCTAGCTCAGGATCTGGGAAATGGAAACGGCCTGAAAATCACTTTCGATAAAGCAGCTGACGAAAGCAAGGTATTGGAATACCGGATAATTCTGAAAAACGTTCTCGACAGCACTCAGCTGACTCCTAATATGGCCTTGAATTTATCTCCTCCGAATATTGTAGTAGTTCCGAAAACAGGCTTTAATCTTGAAAAAACAGTAAACTCCTCCAATGTTGACCTTCAGGGAAATCCGCTGAAAATTGGTCAGTATTATCAGGTATATGTATTGAGTATGCCGGATGGGGTCCATGCAACCGAGCCTATCCTCTCCACCAACAGAAGATATTTTGCTTTTCATGTTCTCTCCTCACCTGCCGGAACACCCGTAGCCACTGATATTGGCAACAACGGTAATGGTCAGGATCTTAAAATTTCCTTTGCAAAAGCTGCAGATGAACAGAAAGTGGCCTTCTACAGTGTGGTTGTCTGTAAATCTGAAAAAGCACAGAATTTTACCATTGAAGATGCCATGAATCTGCCTCCTTCAGTATTCACGAATGTTCCAAAAACCGGCAGCGACCTCGAGATTATACTTTCAAAAACAGCCACTGACGCAGATGGGGCTTTAATTACCAACAATGTCAAATACAAAGCATTCGTTATCAGTGTGGCTGATGGAACTTATGCTTCCAAACATGCTTTATCACTCCCTTCTGATGAATTTATGCTGACTCATAATTCAGGCATGGATAATTTTGACCTTAGCAAGATTAACTGTTATTTTTCAAATCAAACAATGAATATTGTCGTTCCGGATCATTTTCAGATCAACAGCATCAATATTTTTGATCTGCACGGAAAACAAATTGCCGGCTTTAACCATCCGGTTTCTGAAATTTTAGAGGTACCTTTCGGCAGATTCTCTTCAGGCATTTATCTGGTTAAGATTGATGCAGTAGATAAATCTTATTCCTTAAAAGTAACTTATTTTCAGGAATAAATAACAATAAAATTTCAGATTTCCGTTAATAGAAAAAACACGTTAATGAAAAATTTATCACTGATTATCATCGGGTTGATATTAACCCCGCTCATTACACTTTCTCAAAATAAATTATTCCTTGGTGCTGAAACAGGAATTATTGCTGCCAAATACAAATTATATGATCCGGGCGGAAAACTTAAAAACCCGGACATTCCATCCATTTCATGGGGTTTTAATATCAGCAGGGAAATCAATAAACAACTAACTGTTGAATCCGGTTTTCATGGGTTTACCTATTACGGGGGGCCAAATTTTAAATTCTCTTTTTTTGCATCAGCCGGAAACATAATGGATGTTTATCAGATCCCGTTGGTGCTGAAATATGAACAACCTCTGATAAAGAAAAAGCTGACTGCCCATGTTCTTTTTGGCTATGTTAACAACATTAATCGTTCTTACCTTTCGCATGGGGAAGGTGAATTTACATTAACAAGAAGTGGGGATACAGGTCATATAAAATATGAAGAATTCGAAAATTTTCACCATTACTTTCCGATGCTGGAAGCCGGACTGGGAATAAATGTCAGGCTATTCGAGGATTTATCATTAACATTTGAAAGCAGGTACCAGAAAGGATTTCAGAAAGTGATTGAGATTGATGCCATTTACCAATATAATTCAGAGCCCCCACAGGTTGCTTATCTGATTTCAAAAGGGAACAATTTTCAGTACACCATAGGATTAAAATATCCGGTCAGCAATATCTGGCAATTAAGACAAACCCGAAAGGATACCCGCGAAGACATAAAGATAAACTATTCAAAATCAATTGACAGGAGATTTTTTATAGGGATTGGTGCAGGACCTCTCTGGCGTCTTTTTAAAGAATCAAATGCTGAGCAGATCGCTTCAAATTGGGGAAGACATTCCTTCTGGGAATTTAAATATGCTGATATTTTTAAAGGAATTTATGCGGGTTTCAAGTTTAACCGTATTTCCGTTGAAGGTGCGTACTACAGGCAAAACTACACAAACAGAATATATTACAAAAACATTGGAACCGGACATGGCTGGCTTTCAGGTGAATACAATATCAATGAGTTTGGAGTCAGAACGAAATATCATTACCAGTTGCCCGGTATATTTTATCGCGTGGTAATTACCCCTTCAGTAGGACTCAGCTTCTTACATTCGGCTGTAAGCGACCTTTACGAAACCAACACCTATTCAAATAATTATACTCCTACAAAAGATACAGCGTATTATTTTGAAAATTATTTCAGGACACATCAAAACATCATTACTTTTAATTCAGGAATCGGGATTGAGTTTTACCTTCATCCAAATCTAATCCTGTTTATTGATGGTCAGCTGGACCTTGGAGTCCGCGAGTTTAACAGGATTTCAGCTAACGTTTGGATTAAAAATCAACTGACTGAAGGAGATATTATATTCAAAGGCAATTCACAAAGAATTTTACTTGGAATGAAAATTCCTTTTGATTTTAAAAAAAGGCAGTAACTTCTCACCGGTTGTCACTCATTACTCACCGGAAATATCCATAAAATATTTCTGATTTTTAAAATATTATTTTGAAGTATCTTTACTTCAATAATTAATCACATAAAATTCAAATAATGACAGACTTTGACCGTAAATTAAAATCATATTCAGCATTGGCAGCCGGATTGGTGGTTGCCGGAAATGCTGCCAATGGACAGATTATTTATACTGATATCGACCCGGATATCATATTATCTGATACCAGTTACCTGCTCGACATGAATAAAGACAGTATTCCTGATTTTAAAATAGTTCAGGAAAAATATTTTTATTATTCAACGTTTTTCATGAATATCGGAGGGGTTCAAACATTAAATGGTAACGAAGCACTGGGTGATACCCTGACAGTATCCTCAAGCGGGAGCACCTATTTAATGTTTTATCCAAGGCCACTCAATAAAAATGACTTAATTGATGAAAACCAGGGAGTTTGGGAAGACAGCAGCTACGGCCTTCTTTATCAAAAAGCCGTATTGGGATCCCAAAATATTACTTTGGGGAAGTGGAGAGGCGGCTCTGAAAAATATCTTGGATTACGATTTAAAATAGGAAACGACTGGCACTATGGATGGGCACGGTTGAGTGTATCGAAAAATGCCGACACTGTTGTAATAAAAGATTTTGCATACGAAAGCCATCCCGCTAAGAAAATCCTTGCCGGACAAACATTCTCTTCTCTTGCTGAAAATGCAGACCAATATGTCAGCATATACAGAAGTGGGGAAAAAGTACTGATTTTTCTCAGAAATAATATCAGTCATGCAAATGGTAATCTGTATAACCTGATGGGGGAATCAGTCAGGGAATTTTGTCTTGAATCCGGAAGAAATGATATTGATATTCAGGATTTACCAAAAGGGATATACCTTGTTCGTATTCAGATCGGGGATGCTGAAATTAGCAGGAAAATTGTCTGGTGATTTCTGAAAAATTCCTTTTCAGGACTTCGAATCATAGGCCTCAACTATCTCTTTCAATCGTTTCAGCTGGATTTGTTTCTTTTCTTCCCGAAGAGAAATGGCTGTTTGAGTAAAATAGCGGTGATTGCTGATAAAGCTGACCTGAATCCGGTTCCACTGCTCTTCTCCGCTAATCAGCTGAAATGCCATAAGTTCCTTAAATAAACTGTGAGCTATAGGTTCAAAATCATTCCGGCCAAGATAGTCGAGATCAGCATCACAAATGATTTGTCCCAGTAAAGATTTTGGTGATTGGGGAATCCGGGTGGCCATTATCATTTCGTTTACAATCTGAATGTGATTGCGGGTGTATCCAAAACCGGGTAAAATATCATCTGCAAGCTGGCACGAAACTTCTTCATGACCTTTATACTGTCTGATGAAACCTAAATCGTGAAATAAAGCTGCAGTCTGTAATAAAATCATTTCATCCCCATGTATTCCTTCAGAAAAGCCAATTTTGCGACAGGCAGAAAGCACATCAAGGGTATGATGAATCCCATGATAATATAACCGCGGGTCTAGTTCCAGCCTTAACTTATTCAGAACAAATTCTTCCAGCTTTTGATAGTGCATATTAAACTGTCTGCAAATCTTCTTTTACAAATTCTGACTCATAATCAAGAAAATACATTTTAAGAATCCCTTTTCCTTTCACTTCAACCGGTTCACGGGGAATAAAGTTGAATTTATCTTTCAGCAGCAGGTAGGTGGAATGGGAACAATTGATACGCATGGGACTGCCATTGCTTTCCATACGTGATGCTGTATTGACGGTATCTCCGAAAACATCATAAATATATTTTTTCACCCCGACTATCCCTCCTACGACCTTTCCGGAATTAATGCCTATTCGCACCCTCCATTGAATTTTAGAATTTTTATTGCGTTCGGTCAGGTAATGAATAATGTCGATGGCTGCTCTGGCAATATTTTCTGCATGATTGGCATTGCGGACAGGCATTCCGCATACGGCCATGTATGCATCCCCTATAGTTTTGATTCTCTCACACTGATATTTTTCCATAATATCGTCAAAAGCAGTAAATATTTCGTTCAGTTCATTGATCAAAAACTTTGGCTCCAGTTGGGAAGAAGTATCTGTAAATCCAACAATATCAGAAAAATAGACTGAAACTTCCTCAAAACTCTCTGGTTCTGTTGTTCCTGTCTCTTTCAGGTCGTTGACTACCTTGAGTGGCAGAATATTCAGCAAAAGCTCTTCAGACTTGGCTTTTTCACGGGCAATAATTTCGTTGTCACGTTTTTTTCGTTGCAGGCTCCTGTAAACCTGTATAACCAGGCCGATAACCAGCAGCAGGACAATACCTGCTGAAATGATAATAGCCTTTTGTCGCTTGTTTTCAGCATCCTTTTTGGCCAGCTCTGTTTGCTGTATCTTTATCTGCGCTTTGTTTTTCTCGGTTTCATACTTGGTCTGAAACTCAGCAATCTGCTTGTGTTTTTCTTCTGTAAAAATAGAGTCTTTCAGTGAAGTGTAACGTTTGTAAAAGTTCAATGCTTCTTTGTAGTTCCCCATTTTGAAATATGCATCAGAAAGATATCCGTATGAGCTTAGTATAATTGGTGTTGCCTTAATGGATTCAGCCAGCTCAAGGGCTTGCTGATGATAGTAAAGAGCAGAAGCATATTCATTCCGGTCATAATACACAAGTCCAAGATTATTCAGGTCAACAGCAATATCAGCCTGTCGCCCCTGTTTTTTATCTATTTCGAGCACCCTGTTGTAATATTGAATGGCTTTCTCGTATTGCTTCCAAGCCTTGTAAACCGAAGCCAGATTGTTCAGGATGACGGCAACCGCCCCTTCCTGCTTCATGCGGGTAAATATTTCAAGCGCTTCTTCATAGTATCTGACAGCTTCCCTGTATTTTTTCATTGAAAAACAAACGGAACCGATATTGTTTAAGTCGCCTCCCACACTGGCTTCATTGTTCAGCTTTTTATCGAGTTCCAGTGCTTTGGTGTAGTATTCGAGGGCATTTTCGAACTGTCCCCATGTGTCGTAAACGGAACCAATGTTGGTCAGATAATTGGAAACCTGCGTTTCATCTCCGCTTTGTTTGACAATCTCAAGCGCCTGCATATAATATTCTATGGCTTTATCATATTTTCCCTGAGAATAATAAACCATCCCGATATTATTCATGTCAATGGCCACATCGGCAGGTTTGCCGATTCTTTTATCTATCCCGAGTGCGTCAGTATAATATTTCAATGCTTCTTCGTAATTTCCCCATGCCTTGTGGATGGCTCCGATATTATTCAGGTCTATGGCTATATTAGCTTCAAAATTATTTTCCCTGTCAATTTTCAAAGCCTGATTGTAATATTCTATGGCTTTATCGAAGTCTCCCATTTTTTTATATGCTATTCCAATGTTATTCAATCTTTTGGAAGCATTTTCAAAATCATTGGCTTTTTTATCATTTTGCCAGGCAGCTGTAAAATATTTTATGGCTTTATCATACTCGCCCTGAAGATAAAACACCATTCCAATACCATTGTAAGCAGCAGCAATATCTTTAAAATCTTTCAATTCTTTCCTGAGGTTCAACGACTTAATATAGTTTTGCAATGAATTTTGGAAATCATTCAGATTGAGATAGGCATCACCCAGATGGAAATAGGCATCAGCAATTTCTTTCTCGTTTTTAAAACGTTTTGCCAGTTCCAAAGCTTTGTTGGCATAAAAAATACCCAACTCAGCAGAGTCATTTACTACCACATCAGAGAGTTGAAGATAGACCTCAGCCTTTCTGGAAGTTTTTGCCTCCTTTAAAACCTTCAGCAGGCTATCTTTTGATTGTGAAAATGTCATTGTGTTGTTGAAAAGAAAACACAGTAAAAGGATACCAGTTAACCATCGAATCTTCATCAGAAACTGTTTAATCGCTGAAAATAATCAGAATTTTTAACAAAAAAATGCACCACAATATACAGCTATCGGATATAATTAAGCAAATAAAAAAAGGGCTGGTGTTTTTTCAACCAACCCTTTTAAGTTTTGAAAAACTGTTTTAATAAGAACTCACTGTAAATACAGAAAGTTTTTCGCCATTATTGATTTTCAGCACATAAAGGCCATGAGGAAGATCGCTGAAATTGATAGTCATTATCTTTTCTCCATATCCGGTTTCTTTAAACGAACGCACCACCTCCCCGGAAATATTGACTATTTCAACAGAGGTAATACCATTGTTAAAGAACCTGACAAACAACTTATCGCTGAATGGATTGGGATATACAGAAGCTTTGAAATCATTTCTCTTTTCTTTGATTCCACTGAAGTCTCCGGCTTTAATACCTGTGCTGTCCACCTTATAGTCCTGGTTTTTGAAAGAGGTATCCGTTTCGGTAATTTTCACAATTCTGGGGGTATCCTGAGGAAGACCCGGAATATCAACGAAAATGGCATAAGTAGCCGTATCGAGTTCGGTAAATTCATAAACGCCATTGTCATTTGTCTTGGTCTTTTTTACGATAACTCCACCAGGTACTTTTTTAAGGGTAACGTCAACATCCTTAATGGGCTCTGCAACTCCTCTCGTGCCATCAGTAGATTTTACCGTTCCACTTATATACCCTTTCCCTTTAGGCATTGGCGGAATCTGAATAACTTTTACGGCATAGGTATCAATTTTCGATTCACAAAAATGATTCTGAACAACGGTGGCTTTATCCCAAATGTCAACATCTCCGAAATAGGTCCCAACCAGATCAGGATTAACCGAAGCATTGGGTTCGACAAGTATTATAAAGTCACCGGTAGTATTTACGGTTATCACAGCCGGACTGGCAGTGTAAGTCTGGCTGGCTATTTGGGTAAATGCTTTAACTCCTTTCATTTTTTTGAATATCACTATTTTTCCATCATATGTACTACCATTGGGTTGCTTTATGTCTATCACAAAGGTGGTTGCCTGTTTGAATTCTGTAATACCTGTGTTGGAAGTCAGATAAATTGTTCCGTCTTCCGTGATGCCCATGTTTGACACATTGTCAGCAAATAAACCACTGTTTTGGGTGTAGAGTGATTCATTTTTCCCATCAAATTTCAGTAATCCGTTATAACTTGCCAGATATAAATGATTTGCCTGATCTGTCAGGATTTTATTAATGGAAGGTTCAGCCCCGAGTTTTGTAAAATTAAGCTGGTACCATTTATTTCCATCAAACCTGTAAACAACATCCATGTAGCTTGTCATTTCGTAGGTCAGGATATAAATATCTCCATTATCTGCAATAGCAATGTCATTTATTTCTCCATTTGCAGGAAGATTCATTTTGGTAAATTTAATCCCGTCAAAAACATCAACCGTTCCATTCATGCTGCCAATATAGACCTTTCCGTTTTTATCGAATGCTATCTGTCTGATAAACATATCAGAAAGTCCGTTAGTGGTATCATAAACCGTAAATGAAGTCCCATTCCATACCGAAACACCTCCTCCGTAATGACCAATCCAGATTTTTCCATCAGGTGCAATTTTAATCACTTGAATTTCCATTGAGGCAAGGCCGTCAGAAGTATCGTAATTGGTGATGTTGTTGGTATCCACAAATTTTGTAAGGCCAGCATAAAATGATCCCAGCCAGACCGTTCCGTTTTCCTCCATCGCCAAAGAATTTCCATGAGGGATAGCAGTTGTCTGAAGATTTTTCCATGTTGAACCGTCAAAAAAGGAAAAGCCGTCAAAAAAGCGACAGACAATTTTTCCTTTTGGTGTTACGTAAAAGCCTTCGTGATATTCATTCAGCAGTTCTGTCGAATATGTTTTGAAAAAACACTGGGCATTCAGATTATTCAATCCAAACAAGGCTAAAACGATAAACAGCATTATTTTTTTTCCCATAACTCTAAAATTTAACTTTTAAATAATCAGCAAATTTACAGAAAATCAGAAAATATTTTTTCGTGTGATTGATTTTTTTATGAATTACCATATTTTTGCAATGAAAATTCGTGCGTTTTGGTCGAATAATTTTAAGTAAATCAAACATTTTAAAAAGGTATGTTTATGAAAACAGCTAAAACACTTGTACTTCTATTGATTTTTACGGGTTTACTCTCTGTCAGGTCAGTATTGGGACAAATTCAGATCATTACTGGTTTTGAAAAAGGTTCCTACTATCAGATGGGTAATGATATCAGGTCTGTTGTCGGTGACATTGTAACCTTCGACACTGTTTTTACTACCACATGGGACGATAAGGATTCCATTGTTTTAAAGAAAAAAATCACGCCAGCCGTTGAAATTCTGACCTCAACCGGAAGCCAGCACAACTTCAACAGACTTTACAAATCCACAACACCCATGGTAGCCTTTATGCAATACGATGTGTTGGTTAATGAACAATTGAAAGACATTAAGAAATATGCCAAACGCACCGATAGTATTCTGATGCTGATGCCTCTTGGAGTTGAAGAGATTCACCTGATCACTTTAAAATCATCTAAAATCAAAGGATTAACTGACCTGAAAGGGAAAAAAGTTGCCATAGGCTCTGCCGGACAGGGAACAGCCGTTACTGCCAATTTTATTAAAGATAAAACCGGTATTGAATGGATTCCGTTTGACCTGAATATCAAAGATGCTTTGCCTGCCTTACTCAATAAAAACATAGATGCCTTTTTCTTTGTTGGCTCTGCTCCGGTACTGAACCTTAACGGGCTTTCACCCACCTTTGAGCAACTGAAACTCATTCCTGTAACCCATCCTAAACTGACAGAATACTACGTGCAGTCAAGCATTCCTTCAGGCACTTACCACTGGTTAAAAGAAGATGTTCAAACACTTGGCGTAAGACTTCTGCTGGTCAGCGACATTTCAAAAGAATCGCCCAAGGATAAGGAAGCTTTAAAACGTATGCTCACTTCTATTAAAAATAATATTGGCAAACTACAGGAAAAAGGACACCCCAACTGGAAAAAGGTTGACTTTAACTTCAGTGATGTCAAATGGGAAATACATCCTGTTGCCAAACAGGTATTCAATCTTCCCTGACATTTTATCACTTTAAAATCTCAAGCCCGATAGTAATCACACTGCCGGGCTTTTTTATTTAAAAATATCCCTGATTAATCGAAACTGAATGACAAAAATCATTAATTTTGCATAGGAAATTGAATATCAAATTATATCAAAACTCAGCCATCATGGAATTAATTAAAACAGATACCTCGTTAAGTAAAAAATATATTTCTGATGTAATTTACGAGCAGTTAAAATCAAAACTACCCTCCTGTCATCGGATGTTATTGGAAAAATCAGGAGCGGGAAATGAATTTACCGGCTGGCTGCATATTGATAACTTTATGCCTGAAAGTCTTCTGGAAGCGATTGAACAATCTGCTCAATCGCTGAGAAAAATTTCTCAGGCCATCGTAGTGATTGGTATTGGCGGTTCCTATCTCGGGGCAAGGGCTGTCATTGAAGCTTTAAGCAACCCGTTTTCATTTGATAAAAAGGATTATACACAGATTTTATTTGCCGGTTTTAATCTTTCTGATGATTATCATGCCGGATTGCTGGAATACCTGAATAATGTGGATTACGCTGTCATTGTTATTTCCAAATCCGGAACAACCACCGAGCCTGCCGTTGCCTTCCGTCTGTTATTCTCTCACCTGCTTGAAAAATATGGTGAAAAGCAGATTAAAAACAGGGTAATTTGTATTACTGATGAAAAAAAAGGTGCTTTGCGAATAATTGCATCACAATACGGCTTTTCCTCTTTTATCATTCCCGATGATATCGGAGGACGATATTCGGTTCTGACACCCGTTGGGATTCTCCCAATTGCCGCAGCCGGATTTAACATCAGAAATCTTATTGAAGGGGCAAAAAGGATGATGAAGGAATATTACGACCATCATCATCTTCCAGAAATGCTGATAAACGACTACATTTTGACCCGCATGAGCCTTGAAAAAAAAGGTTATCTTATTGAATTGTTTGTTACCTATCAGCCCCAAATGTTTTACTTTATGGAATGGCTGAAACAATTATTTGGTGAAAGTGAGGGAAAAGAAGGAAAAGGACTTTTTCCGGCAAGCGTTATCTTTACGACTGATTTACATTCACTTGGTCAATATATTCAGGAAGGTAAAAGGCTGATGTTTGAGACGGTTCTGAACATTGTCCGGCCTGCCAAAAGTGTTGAGATACCGTCATTTACGAATAATGATGATGATTTGAATTATCTGGCCGGAAAAACACTCGGATTTGTCAATGTTAAGGCCATGAAAGGAACCCAGATGGCTCATATCGAAGGAGATGTTCCCAATATTGAAGTCATCATTCCATCGCTTAATGAATATTATCTCGGCCAAATGATTTATTTCTTTGAAACAGCCTGTGCAATCAGCGGTTATCTTAATGATATCAATCCTTTCGACCAGCCGGGAGTTGAGGCTTACAAAAAGAATATGTTTACATTATTAGGTAAGCCGGGTTTTTAATCTTTCCGACCATAATCTGATCATATCATTATCAACAAGATAGAACGAAATCTCCTTGTTTTTTTCTGTGTTTGCCACGCAACCAGAAACATTTTCTCCTAATTCAAATGAATGAAGATAGATGATATCAGGCTGAAGAGGAATTAGTTTTTCTTCAAAAATGTATGATTCCTTACTCACATCAAATGATTTTATCTGATCGAGCAATTGGCCTCCGAGCAACTTCACAACAGCTTCTTTTCTTGACCATATTTGCTTGAATACATTTTCAGGGCTGGCAGAGTTTAAAATTACATACTTTTCATTTTCAGTGAAATATGAATTCATCACCAGACGAAACCCTTTTGTATTAGCACCAGCTTCGATGTCAATACCTACCTCATCGGAGGAAGAAACTGCAACAGCCACAATATCAGACGTGTGGGAAATATTGAAAAAAAACTGATGATTGTGCAGGTCAATGAATGGTTTGTTGTGTGAATCCTGCTGTACGATTTCAATATCCGCCAAATCAATATGATACCATTGATTTACAACAGATTTCACGCAAAACCGACCCCATAAGAAATTGTACTTATCTTTCTGAAAGTAATAATGATGATAGCGTTGCAGTTCATTTTCAGTCAGGCAAAACAATAATGTATCAGGCCTTAAAATTTCTTTCTGAAAAAACAACAGAACAGAGGTTTCATTTTTCTGTGAAAAGGAAGAAGAATCCCTGAAAATCAGTTCAGGTATTGAATTACAATGAAGCATGTATTTTTCACCCATGTTTCTTTTTATTCACCTGATTCAGGCAATCCTGTAAAACAGAAGCAAAATAAGCGTCATTGGGCGGACTAAACATATCGGCATGGTCTCCGGGAATTGTTATGGAATAGACATTCCCCTTTACGTACCTTTTCCAGCCATAATATTTACTGTCAGCAATATAGTACGTCTGGTTTTTTGCCTTAAACAGATACAAATCGCCCTGATATTCCTGAATTTCATATTTTGACAATGCATGAATTCCCGCCTGTTCAATTTTTTCCATTGGGTTTTCAAATACCTGAGAAACATTTGATTGCTTCAACCTCGCATATCTTTTTTGTTTAAACTTCATGGCAAGCACTCTCTTTTTTTCGGCTAAAAAATGTAAGGGTTGTCTGAAAAATACACCAGACAGAAAAATAATGCGGGAGAAATGATGGAAAAGAAAAAGAACCATTTTTTGCAGAAAACCTGCATTCTCAGGAATAAAATAAAAGCCATTGATGTAAGAATCTGTATCAAAAACACTTAAAAATCTGACCTCTTTTTCCATTCTGGTAAATTGCTGTGCCATTTCGTAGGCAATATATCCTCCCAGACTGTATCCGGCAATAGAATAAGGACCTTCGGGGCAAACCTGAATGATTTGAGATATATAATAACTGGCCATATCCTGAATTGATTCAGGAGGTTCGGATTTCCCATCAAGACCTTTCGCCTGAAGTGCATAAACAGGTTGGTCAGATGATAAATTTTTGGCCAATGCTTCAAACAGAACGACATTCATACCTGCCCCGTGAACAAGAAAAAGAGGGGTTTTGGTTCCTTTTGCATTCAGGGGAACCAGCGGCTGCCACGACACAGCTTCTGCTTTGGAAGCAACTACTTTGGCTAAACTTCTGATGGTTGAATTTTCAAAAAATACAGCTAATGGTAACTTAATAAAAAAATGTTTCTCAATTTCAGCCAGAATCTGTACAGCCACCAGTGAATTGCCTCCTAAATGAAAGAAATTATCTGTGATGCTGATTTCGTTGATCCCCAGATGATTCATCCAGATTTCGCTGATTTTCTTTTCAATTTTACTGACCGATGCAATGGGTTTTCCTTTTTCCTGAACAACAACTTTTTCAGCCAAGAGACTGTTTTTGTCAACTTTTCCCTGTTCATTAAGCGGAAGCTTATCTAATCTGACAAATAATGAGGGGATCATGTAATCGGGTAAACGGGTTGCAAGATATTCCCTCAGATCATTTTCATTTGCCTGCTTATTTTTAAAAACCACATAAGCAATAAGCTTTTTATTTATCGCATCTTCCCCTTTGACCAGAACGGCACAGGATAAAACTTCCTGAAACTGCAGAATATTTTTTTCAATTTCATTTGGTTCAACCCTGAATCCCCTGATTTTAACCTGTTCATCATAGCGACTGATAAATTCAATATTTCCATCACTTCTCCATCTCACAATGTCCCCTGTTTTATACAATCTGTCTTTCTGATCAGATGAGAAAGGATTAGGAATAAACTTTTTTGCAGTCAGTTCAGGGTTATTCAAATAGCATAAGGCAAGACCATCGCCTCCGGTATAAAGCTCTCCCTTAACACCAACAGGAACAGGATGTAGATGATTATCAAGGATATATACACCCGAGTTGCAGACAGGTTTACCAATAGGAACACTGTTCACAATCTGACTGGCTTCATTAACCAGAAAAGTAGTAGTAAAGGTCGTGTTTTCCGTTGGTCCGTATCCATTGATTATTTTACCCGGTCCAAGTATTCCCAGTGCTTTCAGCACGTGAGGGACAGAAAGTACATCTCCTCCGGCAAGCAGATATTTCAGCCCTGTGAGTGAATCAATTTCATGGTCAACCATCAGCGAAAATAAGCCGGAAGTAAGCCATAGAACATTCACCCGATTTTTCACAATAGCGTCTGCAAGTTCTGAGAGGCTCTTTTTAGCTGATGGCATCAAAACAAGGGTGCATCCGTTGAGCAGGCTACCCCAGATTTCAAAAGTTGAAGCATCAAATCCGATATTTGAGGCCTGCAGAAATACAAGATCATCAGTAAATTCAATATAATCAGTGTTTTTAACCAATCTGACGATTGCCCTGTGTGGAATACAAACTCCTTTTGGCTCTCCGGTTGATCCTGAAGTAAACATGACATAAGCATGACTAAGCGGATCTGCTTCTGCAGAAACAGCTGTCACCGGAAATGGCGTCAGATCAGGTAGTTCGTCTGTATTGATTTCCAGATAGTCAATGTTTTTAAGTATTTCCGGCTGAAATGCTTTTGTTTTAATAAAAATATTAAGTCGGGTTTCCTCCAGAATATGTTTAAGCCTGAATTCCGGATAATCGGTAGGAACCGGAACATAGGTACTACCAGTTTTTAATACAGCCAAAACAGATATAATTAGATCAAAGGATGAATGAAGGCAAACGGCAATCTGGGAAGCAGGCCTGATTCCAAGGCTGATTAAAAAATGAGCCAGTTGGTTGGATTTCTCATTTAACTCCCTGTATGTGAGCACCTTCCCTTCTTCAACCAAAGCAATTTTATCAGGATACTGAGCCGCAATTTCTTCAAATAGCTGATGTACGGTTTTATCCCTCGGATAGTCAGTATTCCGGCAACACCACTCTTCTGTTACCAGTTTTTTTTCCCATTCCGGCAAAATATCCAATTCATGTATCATGGCTGAAGGATTCTCACATGCCGACCTGCAAAAAACTAAAAATTCCTCGGCCATTTGTCTGATACGCTCTTCACTGAACAGTGAAATATTATAGGAAAATTCGATAATTACTTCATTTTCAGATCCTGTGATGTTTAAAAACAATTCGAAGTTTTCTGCTTTTCTCGGGTTGGAGACCAGTTTATGAGTGATGCCTTCAAAATAAACTCCTTCATCAATGCCCATATCCACATTAAATACTGCAGGAATGAAAGGCACCCTGGAAAAATCACGTTCAATTTTAAGTTTTTTCAGTAGCCTGCCAAATGTAATGCGCTGGTTATCAAGTGCTTCAATTAAATACTTTTTACGTTTAGCCAGAAAATTTTCAAAACTTTGGTCATCTGTTTTACTTAAAACAGGCAATAAATTCACACAATGTCCGACAAGATCGTATTTTCCCAAAACAGCCTGGGAAGCAGCCGGAAGGCCAACCAGTATTTCCTGTTGTCCGGTTATTCTCGACAAAAATGCTTCAAAAAGTGCCAGCATCAGGTTCACATAAGTTACATTATACCTGAGGGCAGTATTTTTCATTAACAAATTAATTTTATCAGGAACAAGAATATCCACCCTGTTCCCTTTAAAAGTTCTGATGGTTGGCCGGGGGAATTCAACAGGCAGATCTAATATGGGGATATGGTGCTCAAATTGTCTCAACCAAAAGTTTTCAACTTGCTGAAATTCAGGTGAATCATAAAAAACTTCAGTTTCATGGGAAAATGTATAAAATTGCGAAGCAGGAGGCAATTTCAAATCCTGCTCCTTTACCATGGCCGTATAGAACTGCGATAATTCTTTAACGATTACTCCAAGCGACCATCCATCACAAATGATATGGTGAATAGTCAGGATAAACAAGTGATGCCGGGGGCTAAAGGTGATTAAATCAATGCGGAAAAGCGGATACTGGGAAAGTTCAAACGGAGTTAAAACCCTTTCATTCAGTAAATCTTTTGAAGCAAATTGCTGTTGTTCTTCATCTGTTCCCGAAAAATCAATGTAATTTATTTTTATTTCACTATCAGATGAAAAAAACATTTTTTCTCCGTCAACATCAAAAAAAGCCCTTAATGAATCATGCCGAAGAAAAGTTTTTCTGACAGCTTCTTCAAAAAAAGAGACATTCAGCTCTCCATATAAATCCAGACCAATACATTCATTATAGGCACAATTGGCATCGTTTCCAAGTAGGGTTGAATACCATATTTCTTTCTGCGATTCCGTCAAAGGACACCACAAAGGCAAATCCTCTCCTGCAAATGGATTGTATTCAACTGACTGATATTCCCTCAATTTTACAAAAATTCAGCAATTTTAAGCAATGTGCAATGATACATATTTTAGTTTAATCCTCAATTTTCGTTTCAGACCAGCTTCAGAAAACTTCCCGGTTTCTCAGGATCAGGGATATACCAACCCGGATTTCCCTCGGGGTCTTTCCCTAACCTTGCTCCGGGGACAGGTGGTTCACCAAGAAATCTTTTATCTGAAGCTTTTTGTTCAAATATTCCGGCTTTTAACATTTCATCCAGACTTAAATCAAAAGCACTGATAATCTTATCAATATCCTTTTCATGGTGGGCCAGGGTCAGAAAACAGGGAAATCCTTCCAGAATATGCACGCCATGAAAACGAAGCAACGGATACAGCAATTCGGTAAAAGGCAATTCCTCAGTAAAAACAGGCCTGAATAAAGATGAAAAGTAATTGATTTTCAAAGGAATACTTTTTCTCTTCAACATCAAATTCAATTCATCAGCCAATCTTTTTGTCAACTTATTTAAACTTTCCTGAAGAGCAGGTCCTCCCTTTTTTAAATAAGTGAGAGACGAATAAGCCGCTGCGAGTGTGAGGGGATGTCTGACAAAGGTGCCGGCAAAATAGGTTACTCCTTTTTCAGGCTTGCTGTCATCACCGAAAGTCCAGAAACCTCCATCCAGTGCATCCATCATTTCAGCTTTTCCCGACATAATACCAATGGGCATTCCTCCTCCGGGCACCTTTCCATATGTAACCAGATCTGCCCTGATTCCCGTAATTCCCTGAATACCGGCAGGATGCGACCTGAAGCCTGTAATGACTTCATCAAAGATCAGGACTATCCCCATTTCATCACATATCTTTCTTAGCTCTTTCAAAAATTCAAACGGTTGAAATTCAGGTCGCCTGCTTTGAACAGGTTCAACCAAAACAGCAGCGACTTCATCTGCCATTCCTGCAATTGTCTGAAGAGATTGTTGCTCGCCATAATCAAGCACAACAGCATTCTGAACAGCTTCCGGTGGCACACCCGGAGCAGCAGGATAAGAATGCAGCTCTTTTCCTCCTCTGACAATTACTTCATCATTGATTCCATGATATGAACCATTAAACATGACTACTTTGTTTTTTCCGGTAACTGTTCTGGCAATTCTGAGCACGCCCAGAACAGCTTCTGAACCGGTATTACACAGAGCTGCCCTTTCATTTCCTGTCAATTCACAAATCATTTTTGCCACCTCTCCTGCCAAATGATGCTGCGGACCTATTTCGTACCCATTTCTGGCTATTTTTCTTATACTGCGTGTAATTTCAGGATGCGCATATCCAAAGAAATTTGATCCAAAACCATTCAGGATATCAATATATTCATTTCCATCCAGGTCGTACAGCCGGCAACCTTTTGACCTTTTAACCACAACCTGATAAACTATTTCCTTGATATGCGGCTTAAAACCGGTTACAACTCTCGGATCGGCAAGGTATTTCCTGAACTTTTGCGTGTATTCTTTTGATAATCTGGTTTTTGCATTATATTTCTCTATAAAGTCAGTCAGAAATTTTTCAATACTTGCCGGAATGGCAGTCACCTTCTTTGTTTCGATACGTGCAATAGCACCAAATGGCTTTCTTTCTTCTTTTTCAGCAGAGATTTTTATATCAGCCACTCCCTCCTTTTGAACAACCGGCTTGACTGCAGCCATCTTTTCTTTCAGATAGTCAGTAAGACCTCCGATAGAGCCCAATTCCTCATTCAGCTGGCGAAAAGTAACTTTAATACCTGTTTTTTTCTGAATACTCAGGGCTATTTGGGTCAGAAACAGGGAATCGAGGCCTATATCAGTAAATGCAGTCTGCCTGTAAAATCCTTTCAAACTGATACCTGATGACTCTTCCAGTATTTTTCTGACAAAATCCTCCATATCAGGCTGTTGGGTATCCTCAGTCTGAATTTCAGGAAGAACTGCTTCAGTGTCGGGCTCACTGATTTTATTAACTTTAAATGGTACAGCTTCCAGCCAACAATATGTTTTTTCAAAAGAATAAGGAGGCAGAGGTATTTTCCTGTATTTTTCATGAGGAAAAAGTTTGGTCAGATCAGGAGTAATTCCATTTAACCAAAGATTTCCGTATAGTTTCAATAAACTGAAGTACTCATTTTTACCGGATTCATCACCAAGTGAACTGAATACAGTTATTGAAAGTTCCCGCAACTGCTGCCGGACAAGGGAAGAAAGGACATTTCGAGGACCAATCTCAACAAAACAATACTTTCCTTCATTGGCAACAGTATTTATCGCTCCGGCAAACTGGACTGTTTCGCGCAGATGCCGGACCCAATATTCTGGATTTACTGCCTGATAGTCAGACAGCCATGTTCCACTGACTGTTGAAACAATTGGTATTCTTGGAATTGAAAAGCTGACTGACTCTACCACCTTCCTGAATGAATCCAAAACCGGCTCCATCATCCATGAATGAAAAGCATGAGAAGTTTGCAATATCGTACAGGCAATCCCTTCTTTTTTCATCACCTCAGCAAGCATTGAAATATCTTCTTTTGGTCCTGATAACACAACTGATTGACTGGTATTTACAACAGCCAGATTCACTTTATCGTTGAGAAATTTTTCGATGCCGGAAACTTCTGATCTAACAGACAACATCAGGCCTGAAGGCATTTTTTCCATCATCATGGCCCGGCTTATGACCATTTTCATCGCATCTTCCACACTGAAAACCCCTGCCAGACAGGCTGCCGTAAATTCACCAATGCTATGTCCTGCCAAAGCATCCGGAAAAATGCCATTATTCATGATCAGGCGGGAGAGGCAATATTCCAGAACAAACAAAGCCGGCTGAGTATATCTGGTGTTTTTAAGTTTTTCTGCCGCCTCTACGCTGTGGTCAGCAAAGATGACTTCCTTCAGATCCGGTAATCCATATTTTTCTGCCAGTTCAATGCATCTGTCAAATTCATTTTTAAAATAATCCTGATTTTCATAGAGATATCTTCCCATTCCCGGATATTGGGAACCTTGCCCGGGAAACATGAACACAAGTCCCTGAGGTATCTCAGTGAGGTGGTTTTTGGAAGAATAAAGGTTTTTTTCATTGAAAGTATCCTTAAAATCAACATCATAAACAAAAAATTGTCTGAATCTAAAATGCTTTCTGCCATGAGCAAGTGTATAGGCAATATGATTAACAGGTGGGTTTTCAGCATTCCCAATAAAATCTCGTATCCTTTGAACATTTCTATCCAATGCACTTTCAGTTTTTGCCGATAGCAAAAGTAAGGACGTAACTTGCTCATTATCAGCAGTTAATTCAGGTGGCTCTTCAAGAATAACATGTACATTTGTTCCGCCTACCCCAAAAGAGCTGACCCCTGCCCTTTTCGGAACCGGATCTTTTTCCCAATCTGTCAGACTATCAACCACTTTCCATCCATGTGTCTCAAAATCAATAGCAGGGTTGGGTTTGTTAAAATTGATGGAAGGAGGCAGCTGTTTGTACTTCAGAGCCAAAGCTGTTTTAATCAGCCCTATTACACCTGCTGCAGGTGTTAGATGGCCAAAATTACTCTTAACAGAGCCAATATACCTGATTTTGTTATTTTTTCTTTTCGGATAAACCATGTTCAGAGCCTCCATCTCTATCGGATCTCCGATAGGGGTTGCCGTGCCATGGGCTTCAATGTAAGAAACCGTATCGGCATCAATACCGGCATCTTTCAAAGCCATGGTGATGGCGCCAGCCTGACCTTCAACCGAAGGAGCCGTAAAACTTGATTTTCCTCCTCCATCGTTGTTGATGCCTGTCCCTTTTATCACTGCATAAATATGATCTTTGTCTTTCAGTGCATCATCGAGACGTTTGAGCAAGACCACCCCGACCCCATCCGAAAAGGGAGTTCCTGCAGCTTCTTCATCAAATGGTCTGCATTTTCCATCTTTTGAGAGCATACTTCCTTCATTGTACAGGTAGCCACTGTTGACAGGAGAAGTAATGGAGCTTCCTCCAGCCAGGGCATACCGGCATCTTCCTGCCCGAAGGCTTTCGCAGGCCTGTACAATGGCTGTTAAAGATGTAGAACAAGCGGTATAAACACTTACAGCTATCCCTTTTAAATCCAGAATAAAGGCCGTTTTTGTGGCAATGTAGTCTTTTTCATTCAAAGTCATCACCTGAAAATCTCCGGCTTTCTCTATCAATTCTGAATGAGGTAAAACATTATTGAGAAAATATGTATTGTTTCCACATCCGGCAAAAACAGCAGTAGTCTTTTTAATATCATCAATGTTCAGGCCTGCATTTTCGATGCATTCCCATGCAACTTCCAGAAATTTACGCTGCTGGGGGTCCATCAGCCGTGCCAACATTTCATTTATCCCAAAAAATTCATAATCAAAGCTTTGTGCATCATCAATGATACCCCTTGCCTTTACATAATCAGGATGCTTCCTGAGGTGTTCAGGAATAGAAGGATCTAATTGATCATCATTGAAATAGCTGATACTTTCCCTCCCTTCCAGCAGGTTTTTCCAGAATTGCTCAAGGGTTGAGGCGCCCGGTACCCGAAGAGACATTCCAATTACTGCAATGTCACCTGTAAAAGTTTTTTCTGTCTTGTCATCTTCCGATTCTGATATAATTTCATTTTGTCTTTTATTATCAATAAACGCTGCCTGTCCTGAAATGGCAGGATATTGATATAATTTAACCACAGGAAGTTTTTTACCGTGCATTTCTTCAAACAGTGATGAAAACTGAATACATACAAGTGAATTGGCACCTAAATCGAATACATTATCATGAATTCCAATATCATCCAACATTAACAGGGTTTTCCAGAGCTCTGCCAGTTGACGTTCTGTCTCTGTTTTTGGCTCTGTATATTCAGTTTTGAGCAATGTCCGTTTATTTACCGGGACTTCCAGACTTTTTTTATCGATTTTACCGGAAGGTGTTCTGGGAAGTGTTTCGACCTGCACCATCACAGCAGGGATCATGTATTCAGGAAGTTTTTCAGACAGTTTTGCTTTTATTTTAAGCAGATCAATGTCAGGAGTTCCGACTATGAAGGCTGCCAGCATTTGCACTCCCGAAGGGGAAATGAAAGGCTTGACGGCAGCCTCTTTTATGCCCTCTGTTTCAGCCAGTTGGATTTCAATTTCAGCCGGCTCAATCCGGTAACCGCGAATTTTAACCTGTTCATCTTTCCGCCCTAAAAATTCTATCTCTCCTTTTTCATTCATCTTTCCCACATCACCAGACTTGTAGAATCTCTCATTATCAAACATGATAAACCTTTCAGCTGTCAGCTCAGGCTGATGGATGTAGCCATTTGCCAGACATTTTCCTCCGATGTAGATTTCCCCTGCTTCATTGGTTGCAGCCATTTCATCCCCCTCCTTCATAATCAATATTTTACAGTTATCAATTGCAGAACCTATCGGGGGAAACTCCGGCCAGATGGCAACATCTTCCGGCAATAATTTATAAGCTGTAACCACATGGCTCTCAGTCGGGCCATACTGATTGACCAAAAGGCATTTATTCTTTTTGAAAAATGACCTGATCTGGCTGGTAATAATTAACTTTTCACCAGAGGTAATAACTTCTTTTAAAAACGGGAAGTCCTTTTCTGCCTGAACACAATACGAAGAAAACAATTGCAGAGCGATAAAAGGCAGAATCAGACGCTCAACTTTATGGTTTGTGATGATTTCAGCAAGCTTTTCAGGGTTGGTGCGAGCTTCTTCATCGGCCAATACAAGTGTGCCACCGGATGATAAGGTGGAAAAGATCTCCTGAAAGGAAACATCAAAACTGATTGGGGCAAACTGTAGTGTGGTCAAACCCGGATGTGATTGTGTGTTTTGCCATCTGATAAGGTTATTCAATGCACCAAAAGGCATTTCCACTCCTTTCGGGTGTCCGGTTGAACCTGATGTAAAGATAACATAGGTTGGTGTATGTTCATCTGAATTAAATTCTGGTGTTAACCGTAAGGAATTTACTTCAGAAACAATCTGATCATAAGTAAGCAGGCTTATTCCCTGAATATCAATATTTTTTGTGATATTATCGGTAATGATTACATCACAAGCTGAAGTTTCAAGCATATAAGCAAGCCTTTGTTCAGGGTAAGATGAATCAAGCGGGAGGTAAGCATTCCCCGACTTAATAATTCCATAAATAGTTGCCACCAAAGAAATATCCCTTTGCATTTTCACTCCAATCAGACGATGATGAAAATGAAGATAATCAGACAAATAGATGGCAATCTTATTTGACAGGTTCCTCAGTTCCTGATAAGTAATCTCCTCTTTATTTTTAATGACAGCCAGGTATTCACCCGGAACTTTATCAATCAGCTTCAGAAAATGATCATCTGTTTTGTTCATCAGAATAATTTCAGAAAAGTTTAATAAAAGCAAAGAAAATCAAGCCGATGTAATTCAAATATCCTCTGCAAATTTAAGGTTGTTGCATCTAAGGATATTTTGTTTTGTCCACAATAATTCAACTTAAAATTTCGGCATACAGAACCATATTTCGGAAAATAAAATCACCATATAGCTGATTATCAATACAATAAATAAATTTTAAATCCGGTAATAGTTACTTTTAACCAATTTGAACAATAAATAGAGTGGTAAGAGTATATTTGAGTCCTGATTTATTATTGCTTATCTTTCTAAAAAGGGCTAATTATTGAAAAAAATATTAGTAACCGGAGGTTGTGGATATATCGGATCCCATACCTGTGTTGAACTTCAGCAAGCAGGCTATGAAGTTGTTATCATTGATAATCTGGTCAATTCTTATCAGTGGATTACCGGACAAATCAGAAAGATAACCGGAAAAATGCCTGAATTTCATCACATCGATCTCAGGGAAAAGAATCAGGTCATTAATTTTTTCAGACAAAACAACGACATTGCAGCAGTAATACATTTTGCGGCCTTAAAAGCAGTCGGAGAGTCTGTTGAAAAACCTCTTTTGTATTATGAAAACAATCTATTATCATTGATAAATTTGCTGGAAGGCATGCAGGCAGGGCAATGTAAAAAGATAATTTTCTCATCTTCCTGTACAGTTTATGGTGAACCTGAACAAGTTCCCATCACTGAAGAGGCTCCGGTAGTTAAAGCAGCTTCTCCCTATGGCAATACCAAAAAAGTATCAGAAGAAATTCTGAACGATTTTATCAGGGTCTCTGATTTTGAAGTCGTTTCGTTACGGTATTTTAATCCGGTCGGGGCCCATCCTTCAGGACTGTTGGGTGAATTTCCCCGTCAGAGCCCGAAGGCTTTGTTTCCTTCCCTTACCCAGTCGTGCTCAGGAAGAATTAAAGAGTTTTATGTTCATGGAAATGATTATCCGACAGAAGACGGAACCGCCATTCGTGATTATTTTCATGTCAGTGATCTGGCAAAGGCACATGTAAAGGCTTATGAGTTTCTTGAAAATAATTCTGAAAAAGATAAGTTTTCAGTATTCAATCTTGGATCAGAAAAAGGATATAGTGTAATGGAAATAATCCGTACCTTTGAAGCTGTGAATCAGGTTAAAGTAAACTATCAGATAGGGCCAAGACGGCCGGGAGATATATCAAGAATATGGGCAGATTCATCGAAAGCCAAAAGATATCTGAAATGGCAGACGGAACTCACATTGGAAGATATGGTTAAAACTGCCTGGGAATGGGAATTGTTTGTCAAATCAGCAAATTTTAATCTATGAAAAAAATTCTTGCCATTGATGATGAAGCTACCATACGCAAGCTTTTGACTGTTTACCTTGGTAAGCACTATAAAGTTACAGCCATGCCTGATGGCCTTGAAGCTTTAAAATGGATGCAGGAAGGTAATCTCCCCGACCTGATTATCTGCGATATCCAGATGCCCAATATGAATGGTTATGAATTTGTTGAAAACATTCGCAGCAGTGGTCTTTTTAAAGATATTCCCCTGCTGATGCTTTCCGGAGAAGAAGAAAGCAGCACCCGTATTAAGTTTTATAAAATGAAGGTTAAAAATTTCATTACCAAACCTTTTAATCCTGAGGAACTTCTGGTCTTAATCAAGTTAATTCTCAATGAAGAAGACGAAATAGAAAATGACTGAATCCACTTCAAAATATTATCTGATCTATTGTGGTTCGATATCCAACGTAGTGGAAGAATTAAACAAACATCAGGATTTATTTCACTTTGAACAATACGAAAACATTATTACCTCCATCAACCGTCTGAAAGAGATTAAAGAGCAAAATATAAAACCGGATACCATCCTGTGCGATGTTAATTTTCCAGGAATATCCGGGTTCAACTTTTTCAGAAAAATCACTTCCGATTCCTATTTTTTTAACGTTCCGTTCATTCTGATTGACAGCAGCAAAAACCCTGAGAATATCCAAAAAGCTCTGGAATACAGGATTGACGACCTTTACTCAATACCCATCAATGCCAAAAACCTCTATAAAAGGATTTATTATCTTAAAAAATACCTCAATTACAAACCACAACCTCAGGAAACCATTGAATTAGATCCAAAATTCAAAATACCACTTTCCAAGCGCCTTTTCGATATTGTTATTTCATTTATGCTGATTTTATTGCTTTCACCGCTAATGCTGATAGTAGCAATTCTTATCAGGTTAGAATCCAGAGGAAAAGTTATTTACAAATCAAAACGGGTTGGAACAGGTTACCATGTTTTTGATTTTTATAAATTCAGATCGATGCGTGTCGGGTCCGACAAGAAGGTTCATTCATTGGAAAGCAGCAACATCTATCTGAAAGACAAAGAAAATGAGGAATGTGAGGAATGCAAAAGACTTGGGCATTTGTGCAGTCCTGAGCTTTATATTCATGGAGAAAAAATCTGTGAGAACCTTTATCTGAAAAGAAAAAAGGCAAAAATAGAAAATGCCTTCAAAAAATTTGAAGATGATCCGAGGATAACCCGGATAGGTAAATTTATCCGAAAAACGAGTATTGATGAGCTTCCCCAACTGTTCAATGTACTAAAAGGTGATATGTCTATCGTTGGCAACCGTCCCTTGCCGCTTTATGAGGCCGAGATGCTGACATCCGACCAATGGAGTGAAAGGTTTTTAGGGCCAGCCGGAATCACCGGTTTATGGCAGGTGAAACTCAAAAACACACCTTTGGATACAAGCATTAACCGTAAAATAACAGATAATTACTATGCCGCCAACTACACTTTCTGGGGAGACCTCAAGATCATTATCAAAACAATACCGGCTATGTTCCGAAATTCCTAATACCATGAAAAGTAAAATTAACATATTGCTCTGTCTGATTTTCATCGCGACCTGTTACGCAACGAATATTTTTGCCCAACCTTCAGATAGCCTGAATATAGTTAAACTATTGCCCCCGCTTCAGACCATCATTGATTCAGCCACCGCCAATTCTCCTTATCTTCAATATCAGAATGCTGAAATCATCAAACAGCAATTCAGGTTGCGTACTGTCAAACAGGACTGGACAAAAAACCTCGGTCTCTCGACCGATGTCATTTACGGGACATGGGATTATATGACCATGAATCCCTCCACAGGCACAACCTTTTTATCCAATCAGGTTGAAACCCGTTATGGCATTGGTGTTTATTTCAGACTTCCGCTTTATGATGCTGTTTCAAGGAAAAACAATATTGAAATACAACGGCTTGAGATAGAAGAAGCCAAACTGGTAAAAGAGCAAAAAATCAGGGAAATCAGAAACCTCGTCATTGAACAATATTACAAAATTATACTCTTCCAGAATCTGGTAAATATTCACAATAAAAACAGGCAATCGGCTGAAGTTCAGGTTAAAATGATTGAAAAACAATTTGTGAACGGTCAGGCAACTGTGGAAGAACTGGCAAGAGTAACCGAAATTTACAACAATGCACTGGTAGAATACGAAAAAGCAAAATCAGATCTCACAACCTCCTACATGCTCCTTCAGGAACTGGCAGGTATTAATTTCACCGCATTAAAATAAAAACATGAATTTTCTTCAATTGATACGTCTTTTCATCAGGTATTTCTGGCTATTGCTTTTCAGTGCTTTATTTACTTCAGTATTGGTTTATTTTTTTACCAGGGAACTTCCGGGAATTTATGTATCCAAAGCAAAAGTTTATACAGGAATAGCAAGCAGCGGAGTGGAATCAAAACCGGGCTTTTTCGATATTTACGGACAAACCAATGCCTTTGATAATCTGCTCAGTATCATCACCTCACGTGAAACGCTCGAAGAAGTTTCTCTTCGCCTGCTCGCCAAACACCTTCTGCTCGATAAACCAGATCCGAAATTTATCAGTGAAAAAAACTATGAAGAGCTGATGAAACTGGTTCCTCCCGATGTCAAAGCTCTTGCTGTCAAAACCAGATCCTCCTCTCCTCCACCACCAACTTCGGCAAAACCTGATACAGACACTAACTCTGCAACACCTCAGGAAGAGATTAAGCAAAATGATAATCAGCAGAATACAACCGTTGCATATCATATAGTACAGCCTGATGAAACCTTATACAGTATTTCCAGAAAGTACAACCTTCCCCTCGTAACCCTGATGAGGTTGAATAATCTCAGTGACAACAATATCAAACCCGGACAAAAACTCATCGTTTCAGAAACTGCTGTAACTGAAAAGAATACGCCTGCCCCTTCATCCGCAGAGGAAGACGGTAAAATTTATTACATCACCACTGCCACCGAAAGTATTGAATCCATCGCCCAAAAATTTAACATTTCGGTAAAAGACCTGATTATCTGGAACTCACTGAAAGACAGGCAAATAGCAGCAGGTCAAAAACTGATTGTCGGGAATAAGAATGACAATGCTGAAACAGGGTCAAAACCGTCAAATACAGCTAAAATAACAATTCCGGTTGATGAAGAAGTAGTCGGACAATCGGCACTTGAAAAACGCCTGAACCGGGATTATGATACCTCGTGGCAACTTGAGCAAACCGTCAGAAATCTTTACAACTACAAAATGAAAAACGACACCAATTTCATCTACGGCCTGCTCAATTATGACTACAAACACTACAGCATCAAAGCCTTAAGCAAAATATCCGTCAATAGGCTTCAATCCAGTGATTTGATTGAAATCACTTACGAAACTGATGATCCGGGTGTCTGCCAGTACACCCTGATTATCCTTTGCAAGATTCTGATCAAAAACTTTAAACTGATAAAAGCCAATCAATCAGACGCTGTGGTGGAATATTTCACCGAACAGGTCAGAAAGGCTCAGGAAAGGCTGCAAAATGCAGAGGATGAACTTCTTATGTTCAATAAGCAGCACAATATTATCAATTATGATGAGCAAACAAAGAACATTGCTGCCAAAAAAGAAGAGCTCGAAAGTGCTTATCAGGATGAAAAAATGAATATGGCCTCCGCTCAGGCCGCTATCAAAAAGCTTGAGAATAAAATATCTTCACAGGCAAGAATTAACCTGTCCAATGAAGAAATAATTTCCAAACGAAATGAGCTGTCAGAAATTACGACACGGATTGCCTATCTGGAAACTGAAAATGATCAGAACAATCAATATTCTGCAGAAATCAGGACATTAAAAATCAGAGCCGAGAAACTTAAAGCAGAGTTGGAAAAAGCCATTAACAATGTGTATAGCCTTTTAAATACCACCGAAGGCATTCCAATGAAAGATATTCTGAATCAATGGCTTGAAAATGTAATTCGTTATGAGGAAAGTAAGGCCAAAGTAGATGCCTACAACAGCCGCAGAATCGAGTTTGAAAGGAATTACGAAACATTTGCCCCTTTGGGTGCCCAGCTGAAAAGGATTGAACGAGAAATCAGTGTGGCTGAGCAGGAATATCTTGCCTTGCTTTCGAGCCTTAATGAAGCCAAACTAAGACAACAAAACATAGAGCTGACCTCCAATGTTAAAGTAATTGATTATCCATATTTTCCATTAAGCCCTAAATCCACCAAAAGAAAATTCATTGTCGGGCTTTCATTCATCTTTGTCTTTATTTCTCTGTTTATCTTATTGATTATCATTGATTTTTTTGATAAAAAGATCAAAACCCCGGAACGGGTCAGAGCCTATTCAAAACTTGAAGTGGCAGGCGTTTATCCTCTTTTCCCTGAGAGAAAAAAGAAAATTGATTATCCGCTTATTAAGGAAAGAATAACAGATCTGATTATTCAGGACATCAATCTGGGAAAAACGGCAACAGGGAGTAAAAAACCTAACATCACCGGTTTTTTCAGTACAAAAGAGCATGAAGGAAAGTCATTTATCCTCAGGTGTGTCGGAGAAAGAATGAATCATTTCGGCCTGGATGTATTGTGTCTGACTCATCAACAGATTACATCTGAAGCAGATATTTTTAAAACCTATGAGCCGGGCATCAGTTACAATATCTCTCAAAACATTGAAGATCTTATCAAAAACAATCCTTTTAGCCTGAACCACGAGTATTTGCTGATTGAGTTTCCTGCACTGCTGACACATAATTTTCCCTCAGACCTGATAAAAAATATAGATCAGGCCTACTACATCTGCAATGCCCGAAGACCATGGACTGAAGCTGACACCAAATCGGTGGAATCTCTGAAAGCACTGCTTAAAAGAGAACCTAAAATCATATTAAACGGTTCGGTTACCGAATCTCTGGAAAGCATACTGGGAGAAGTGCCACGAAAACGAAGCAAATTAAGAAAATTTGTCAAGAGATTATTGTTCCGAAAAAAATTAACACAGTAAAAGTGAATAACATTTTCCCGACACTTTTCAAGAATAAGAACACTCACTCTCTGTTGCTTCAGTTTATTTCTGCATTGCTTGGTTTCACCTCCTTTATCGTTCTTGCCCGAAGTTTTGACAAAATTTCTTTCGGACACTGGGTTATTTACATTACTGCTTATGGCTTTATTGATGTACTTCGTTATGGGCTGACCCTTCAGGGAACCGTCAGATTTTTATCGGGAGCAGACGAAACAGAAAAAAGAAAAATTTGCAGTGCAAACTGGATTATCAATGTAGCCACGGGATTGCTGATTGCACTGATTGTTTTTATTGCATCTCTTGTTTTTCGTAAATCGATACAATCATCTGATTATCATTACTTTTTCATTTATTATCCTTTATTGGTAATTGCCAGTTTTGGTTCATTCAATGCACAGGCAGTTCTTCAGGCTACTCAACGTTTTGACAGAATGTTGTTTCTGCGTTCGTTTGAGGCCGGGAGCTTTCTTTTATTTCTCATATTCAACTACTTATGGTTTCATTTTGAGTTAAAGGCCATTATACTTGTTCAGATTTTCATCTTTGCATGCAGTTCCATTTTTTGCAGCATTAAAAAATGGGATGGGCTGTGGTGTATCCGTTTTGCCGAAAAATCATCCATCCTCAAAATTCTCAATTTTGGCAAATACAGCACAGGAACATTGCTGGGTGCTCATCTGCTCAGAAGTGCCGACACTTTCATCTTAGGTTTAAGCTCTGGATTAGGTGCGCCTGCAGTTGCTGTTTACAGCATTCCCATGAAAGCAATTGAGTTTATTGAAATCCCGCTCAGAGCCTTTTCCCTGACCAGTTATCCTGTTTTATCCAAACTAAGTCTTGAAAATAAAATGGATGAGTTCAGGAAACAGTTTTATACCTACTCAGGTGCGTTGAGCCTCCTTTTTGTGCCTATCATGATACTGGGTTTTATCTTTGCCAAAGAAATCATGATTATTATTGGCGGGAAGGAATATGAAAGCGGAGCTATTATTTTCAGAATATTCACCATTTTCGGCCTCTTAACTCCACTCGACCGTTTTACAGGTATTGCCCTCGACAGCCTGAACCGTCCCGACCTGAATTTTTATAAAATTATCTTCATGGTTACAGCCAATGTCATCGGAGATTTAATTGCCGTATTTGTTTTCCAGAATCTTGTGATGGTGGCATGGGTTACACTGGCTTTTCTCATCATTGGAGCAGTTTCAGGCTTATTTTTTACCAAATCAACCGCAAAAATTGAATTTTCCAAAATTCTTCCCTACGGTTATCAGTTTTACCGCTATTACTTCAAAAAGTACCTGCATTCAAACAGTGCATGACATAAAAAATTGAAAAGAGAATGATTTACAACAAGAAGACAGTATCTGAATACATCCGTTCCCCACTGGTGCTGTTTGCCTTGTTGATTGTTTTAGCCATTACAGCATATTTTTTCTCAAAAGTTTCCATTCTGCTTATTCTTTTACTGATAAGCATTCCGCTAATTTTAGTCTATTTCTTTTATATTGTTAAAAACCCTTCTTTAGGCCTAATTACGATTGTGATTGTTTCCTTTCTTATTCCGGGGATTTCACGTTATCTGCCCGGAGAAAACAAGCTTGGTTTAATCATTGATGCTCTACTCGTATTAACTTATTTTGCCTGTCTTTTCAACGGAAACATCTTTAAAAACAAGCACCACCTTATTAAATTTGACTTACTTTTATTATCCGGGTTATGGATGCTGTACAATATTTTACAATTATTTAATCCCTATACGGCTTATGCGGGAGCATGGTTTGCCGTTGTCAGGCCCATCGCATTGTATCTTTTGCTGGCTTTACCACTTGCCTCCATGTTAATTGTCAACAACCGGACATTTAACATTATTTTGATTATCTGGGGCATTTTCAGCATTCTGGGGACTATTAAAGCCGCTTTACAGATATACATCGGGCTGGATCAGTATGAACAAATCTGGTTTAATGAAGTCGGTTATTTAACTCATTTTGTCAACAATCACCTGAGAGCATTTTCTTTTTATACAGATGCCGGACAGTTTGGTGCCGCACAGGGACATGCGGCTGTGATAGGACTTATCATGGCGACCGCTGTCAAAAACAAAAGACTTAAAATCTTTTATGTGTTGATGGGACTTTCAGGTCTGTACGGCATGATACTTTCCGGAACCAGAGGAGCCGTGTTTGTGCCTTATATTGCAGCTTTAGCCTATGTTATTCTGAGAAAAAATATTCGCATGGCTCTGCTCGCCTTGTTTTTATCGGCAATGGCTTTCGGATTTCTGAAATTTACCTACATCGGAAACCAAAATTATTTTATCTACCGCATGCGTACAGCTTTCGACCCCAATGATGCCTCACTTCAGGTTCGTATTGAAAATCAACGTCTTTTCAAACAATACCTCCGTGACAAACCCTTTGGCGGGGGTGTGGGAATGGCTGGTTACTGGGGACAACATTACGGGGTGGATTCTCCCCTTGCCAGAATTGCTACCGACAGCTGGTATGTTCAGATCTGGGCGGAAGAAGGAATTATCGGACTCATACTCTACCTGTCTATTCTCATCTACATACTTGCCAAAGGGAGCTATATCATCATGTTCCGGCTTAAAAATGAGGAAAATATCACAAAAATGATTGCCTTGATGGCAGGACTTGCGGGTGTGGCAGTTGCCAGCTACGGTAACAATGTGATCGGCCAGATACCTACCTCTTTCCTGACTTATTTCAGCATTGCATTTATTTTCGGTGCTCAGGAACTTGAAAACGAACTGAACCAAAAACAATTAACGTCCTGATTTAAGTATGTTAAAAAACTATCCAAAGGTCTCCATCATTACGGTCAATTTCAGGCAAAACCTTACTACGCTTGAGTTTCTAAAATCAATATTTTCAATTACTTATCCCAATTTTGAAGTGCTGGTGGTTGACAATGGCTCCCTCACCTATCCTGCTGAATTTGTAACGCAATATCCGGATATAAAACTAATTGTCAGCAGGGAAAACAGAGGATTTGCCGGAGGTAACAATCTTGCCGTAAAAGAATCAACAGGGGAATATCTGCTGTTTATCAATAATGATACTGAAGTTGAAAAGGGTTTTCTCGAACCACTGGTTGAAAGGGCAGTCAGCTCTCCCGATGTTGGCATGGTCAGCCCGAAAATTATTTTCTTTCATGATAAGAAAACCATACAATATGCAGGTTATACCGCCCTTAACCCGATGACCATGAGAAATAAAACCATTGGAGCCGGACAAACTGACAATGGTAATTTCGACAAAGCCTGCCCTACAGCCTATGCTCATGGTGCCGCCATGCTGGTTCCCGGAAAAGTCATTGAAGCAGCCGGCACAATGGATGAAAGTTTCTTTCTGTATTATGAAGAGCTGGATTGGGCTATACGAATCAAAAAAGCCGGTTTTACCATCTGGTATGAACCTCAGTCGGTCGTTTATCATAAGGAATCGGTCAGTACGGGAAGAAACAGCCCGCTGAAGACCTATTACATGAACCGGAACCGAATAAGATTGCTCAGAATACACTTTAAACCATTGCAGGTTCTGACCGGTTTAATCTACCTTTATTCTGTTGCTTTGGTTAAAAACATGATTATCTTTCTTGTTAAAGGAGAAAAGGAAAACATGAAAAGCCTTTTAAAAGCTTATGGATTGTTAAAACAGAAACTATGCTGATCACCATTTCATTACATAGTGTTCCCGATTTTATCCAATGGATATTATTGCTGTATTTTCTCTTTTCAGCCTTGTATTTTCTTGTTTTTGCCATTGCCGGAAATTTCAGCTACAGAAAACATTTTCCAAAAGCCTCAAAACTGAATAAAATAGCGGTTCTTATTCCTGCTTACCGGGAAGATGCAGTCATCCTCCACACGGTCAGGCATGCATTGAAACTAAATTACCCGGATGATTTGTATGATGTCATCATTGCTGCTGATCATCTTCAACCCGAAACTCTGCAGCAATTGTCAGAAACCAAAGCTATTGTCGTTGAACTCAATTTGAATCAAAGCTCAAAAGCAAAAGCATTGACCGAAACCATGCAGCACCTGGGAAGGAATCATTATGATATTGCCATTGTCCTGGATGCTGATAATCAGACTGAACCGGATTTTCTCCGGAAAATAAATGATGCCTTTCAAAGCGGCTGCCGGGTTATTCAGGCTCACCGGGTGGCTAAAAATATGAATACAAATTTTGCTGTTCTGGATGCCATCAGTGAGGAAGTAAACAATCATTTATTCAGGAAAGCTCACCGTATATTGGGATTACCTGCCATCTTAATCGGTTCGGGAATGGCTTTTCCCTGGAAATTATTTCAGCAATTGATCTCAACCGCCAAAACTTCTTTCGAAGACAAGGAAATAGAATTTATGCTGCTTGAAAATGGCTACGACATTGATTATCTTGAAGATGCATACGTCTATGATGAAAAAGTACAGAATCATCAGGCTTTCGGGCAACAACGCACCCGCTGGATTTACTCTCAGATTTATTTTTTCAGGCTTAACTTTCTGAAATCCTTTCCTGCATTTTTCAAAAAAAACAAACGAGGTCTGGCCTTTCGTTCATTTTCGACAGCACTGCCTCCCCGTGTAATTTTGCTTGCCATACCTTTCCTTATGTTTATCCTTAATCTTTTCTTTCCAACTTCTCTCTGGCTTTCGCTCTGGGGAACAACCTTCCTTGCCTCCCTCCTAACCATCTTATTGTCAACGCCTAAGAAATTTTATAATATCCAAACCATTAAAGCCCTGATCTCACTTCCGCTTGCCTTTATTCTGATGCTGAAAGCCATTATCTTTTCCGGTAAGGCTAAAAAAGGATTTTTACACACAGGGCATACTGGGGCGGGGATGGATTAAGCCGGATTTTTAACTACAATCAAAACAAGGCAGCAAATTTCAATTTGTTCTTGGCCGGGATTTATCTGTCGTCCTGTTTGCAGCAATTTCCTTCAATCTCGTTTCTATTTTTTCATAATCACCCAGGTATGCCTTCATCAAGCTCTTCCAAAGTTTTCCATGATTCGGAACATTGAAATGCAGTAGTTCATGAACAATGACATATTCTCCCAATTCTCTGTCAATATCGAGTAGGTCTTTATTGAAGTTCAAATTTCCATCTGTCGAACATGAAGCCCATTTATTTGCCATAGGTCGCAATGCCAATGACTTTACCTTGATTTTCATCTTGTCGGCATAGTCGTAAACTGCTCGTTTAAATTCTGCTTTGTCTGTCCACTTTGCCATAACTACAATTTGAAAGCAATGAATAAATGGTTAAACAGTTCGTCAATCAGATTGACGGCTTTGTCAATATCGTCTTCTTCTGCAAGCAAAGCGAAATAAATGGCCTGTCGTAATTCTCTCAGTTCTTTTTCGCTGGTTTTCCAGTTTGGATGATTGACAAATTCTTGTTTTATCAGTTTGGTAATAGTTTCGCTATTGGAGATTTTTTTATCAAGAAGTAATCTGTAAATAAAGAAAGTCAAACCATCAAAGCCTTTTTCTGTTTGTTCCTTTCTGCGCTTTATATCTTCTTCATATAGTTTTCTAAGTTCTTCCAATGCTTCTTTTGTACTTATCTGCCTGTTTTCGTAATTTTCTTTTACGACTTCTGCCCGCTCTTTAATACCTATCAAAAACGGATCATCCGATTTTTCATCGGCTATTTTTTCAATGCTCTTGATCAGATTAATGACTTTGGTATTGTCGTTTTTATCATTTTTCCGGATGTATTCAATCGAAACTTCATTGACTTCAAAAAATTGATTTTCAAATCTCGGGTAAGTCCCGGCAATTCTGCTTTGCACCAATTCATTGGTCTTGCGTTGAAACTCTCTGTCCACCTGAACCCGCTTTGAATAAGCATTGCGGACTACCTGATAAATAGCCGAAAGTGTTGCATACGTGTCAATGTATGGACGCAGGAACTTGTCAGGTGAAATAATTTCATACAACATTTCTATTTCCTTAAAGAGTTTGAAAAACTCCTTGCGTTTCGATTTGTCACGAAAATGATTGATCAGGTTATCTGTGTCTCTATCATTAAAACCGTGCTGAATCAAAGCCAGATAAGGCGGAACATCTTTTTCCATCTTACTTTGGAAAAGTTGCTTTAAAAGGTTTATATCTTTTACTATGGCGTTTATTTCATCACTGTCAAATGCCAATGCTTTTTCAAGGTTTTCAAATATTCCCACAAAGTCCAACACAAAGCCATGTGGTTTTACCATTTCCAATTCTTCATTCTCATACGGACGGTTAACTCTGGCAATGGCTTGCAACAGCGTATGGTCCCGCATGGGCTTGTCCAGATACATGGCATATAAAATGGGGGCATCATAACCTGTCAGCAATTTTTCGGTTACAATTAAAATTTTCGGCAACTCATCGATTTTGGTAAATCTTCTCCTGATTTCTTTCTCGCTTCTGGCATCGAGATGAAAAGCCTTTAATTCTTCAGTGTCGTTATTGTTGCCTGTGTAAACAACTTCTGAATATTCGGGTGGCAAATATTTGTCCAGTGCTTTTTTATACATAGCACAGGCAGGACGGTCAACACCTACTAAAAATGCTTTGTAGCCTAATGGTTCAACATTTTCCTTGTAATGTTTGGCAACATATTCAGCCACTTTATCAACCCGCTCTTTTCCTTTTAAAAAGTTCTTGGTGTTTACGGCACGTTCCAGAATTTTATTCAATTCTTCAATGTCATTCACACCGTAGGCCTCTGCCAAATCCAAAAACTCCTTTTCCAGAATTTCTTTTGGCACTAACAATTCATTGGGAGCCATGCCGTAGAAAAGCGGAAGCGTTGTTCCATCTTCAATACTGTCGGCAATGGAATATTTGTGCAAATAACCCTGATCATCATCGGTGCCAAAGATTTTGAAGGTACCCTTTCCATAAGCAGTTTTGTCAACCGGTGTTCCGGTAAAACCTATGAAGGTGGCATTGGGAACGGCTGCCATCAGAAAGTTTCCTAAATCTCCTCCGGTGGTGCGGTGGGCTTCGTCAATAAGCACATAAATGTTTTTACGCTCATTTACATTGGCCGGCATGTCTCTGAACTTGTGAACCATGCTCACTATAATGCCCCGGTAATCTCTTTTAAGCAGGTTTTGCAAATCCTGAATACTTTCGGCTTGCTCAACATTGTTTATGCCCAATGACTGAAGGTTTTTCAGCATCTGGTCTTCCAACTCATTTCTGTCAATCATCAACAAAATGGTCGGCTTCTCAGCTTGCGGGGCTTTAAACAGCAACTCCGCAGTTTTAATCATGGTGTAGGTTTTTCCGCTGCCTTGTGTATGCCATACCAAACCTCTTGTTTTGATTGGGTCCAATGCCCGTTCAACTACCTTTTCAACGGCTGTTTTTTGGTGCTGACGTAAAATGAATTTGTTGAGTTCTTCATTTTGTTCGGCAAACAGAATAAACTTTTTAAGCAGGTCAAGTATATGCTGGCGATTGCAAAACGATTTGACCTTGGCTTCAAGGTTTCCAATCGAGCCCTGAGCATTGTTGCTGAGCTGAGCCGAAGCGGAGTCGAAGGGCAAGCTTTTCCAATTAAAGATATTTCTGCGAATGGTATTCCACGTTACGCCATAAGAAAAACCGATGCTTTCAGTTGCTGTGAACAACTGTTGCGGAACCATCAGTTCTGGTGTTTCTCTGTGATACCGTCTTATCTGGTCTATTCCGATGGCTATGGCTTCATCTTTTGTGGCGTTTTTGCATTCAATAACAAGAACAGGAATACCGTTGATCAGGAACACCACATCTTCACGATTGGCATATTGTCCGTTGAACAGGTAATATTCTTCCGTTACTTCAAAAATGTTGTTAGCCGGGTTTTCATAATCAATCAGCAAAAGGTTGAATTCACGGTTTTCTTCTTTGCTGAAAAATGTTTTTTCGCCTTGCAGGTAATGCAGAAAATCACGATTACCGTAAATGGTAGGTAAGGGCAAATCTAGCATACGCAACAAATCTGCCTTGCTGTCTTTGAATTTTGGATTGAACTCTTTTACTTTTTCAAAAAGTGTATCGGTGAAAAAACGACTGGCATTTTTGGCTTTCTCCCTTGGTGATGCTGCCGAAGTATCAAAACCTCTGCGGCTTTCAGCTTCAGCTTGCGAAACATAAGACCATCCGATTTCACCCGCATATTCGAGAATACGGGATTGAACGCTTTTATGTTCTGTGGGATGGGGCATAGTTACCTACAATTTGCCAAAATACACTTTAATTTTTTGAGCCATCAATTTACGTCTTCTTTCTAAAAATTCATTATAGTTATTTACGTCCATTTCAAAAATATTTTCCGGTATGCAATTCATTTTTAAATTTTTGAACAACTCTTTTTTATCGGTAATACCACCATATTTTAATCTGCCACCGTTGCATTGGTTCAGAGCTTCATTCATGTATTGAGCTGGAGGTTTAGCACCAATTGAAATGTTTATTTCACTCTGTGCCATCACATAATTGGCAATCTGATTATACATTCCTCGGGTAAATCCATGTTTTTTCAGGTATTCCCGGGGAAAAATATGATGAACATCGCCCTTGTGAATTATCAGATCATTAACTGTAATATCTTTGGATAAAAATCCTTTATCCTGTAATTTAACCTGAGCAGCTAAAAAAACATTAAAGGTAGGACTGCTGGCAACGGAGGTATTCATTTGTTGTGGAAGTCCAAATTCCCAAAAAGCATCCGATAATTCAGCATTAATGACGTTTGAAATATAGTCGCTTGGGTCATTTTCGTTGATTCCTTTAATATCAAAATCAAATTGCGATTCAGGGGATGCAGAATAGCGGCTGGTAAGTACCGAGAGCACAAACCATTTTCTCACCAGCGATTCAATTTCAGCCTGATTTATTTCTTTTTCGCGTAAGGTTAAATACAAAATATAAGAAAAGTTAATTGCATTTTGGGAGCGTATTAAGGAACTGTCAACAAAACCGGCAGATCGAAGTATCATCACAAACTTTTTAAAATTATTTTCGTTCATGAAATTCATCACGCCTTCTTTCAGCGTTTTGAATGATTCTTCGGCAATGCGCTCTTCGAATTCCCGGGTTTCAAAATTTCTTCCTGATAGCAATGCGACAAGATCTTGCAGTCTTCCCCTTTTAAACCGTGAAGTAAATGCAACACGAAGCATATCGGTATAGGAAGGGTCGTATAAGTCATCATTTTCGTGCTGTAGCCATGCCATTTTGGAGAAATAATCGGTTTGGGTAAATTCTTTGTCCACCCTACTTAATGTAGGATAAAACTCGGGTGCAATGGCCAAATGACAAAAATAATCGATGGCTTTTCGCAGTGTATTTCCTCCATACGTTTCGTTTACGGCTATTTTTGACATGGCAAAATCGGCCTGACTCAAGACTACACCCGCTGAATTTATCCTGATAAATATCTCCGTAACAGTTTCTATATCAAGATTAGAATTTAATTCGATAAGCCCGATGGGGTTATTGACAATACCTTTTAGCGATTCGAGACTTTCGTGCACTTCATCCTGGTCGGCTGTTTCATTTTTCCTGCAATATTCATTTACAGATTTGAGTATTTTGAATTCCGGAGAAAAGACAGAGGAAATATCTGAAATCCAGGTTTTGTCTTTTTTTATAGCCGGATTCGAAACTTCGAATTTTCGCTCGATGGGGTTGAATGCGATAGTTATACGCCCACGTTTATAGGCTTTGTCCACAACTTCCTTCCCCAGCAAAGCGGCCATCAAGGCAGTTACGCGCTGCTGGCCGTCAATTAAAATTCTTTTGCCACTTGATGATGTGCCATCCTTTAATTTTACATCAGGATTGCGCCAGGCAATCAGATACCCGATAGGATAGCCCTGATATAGTGAATCCATTAAATCCCTGACTTTTGACGAATCCCAGACAAAAGGTCGTTGAATTTCGGGGATAGCAATTTCACCCGACACAACCCATGTAAGCAATGTTTGAATGGGATGCTGATTTACAGAGTATTGTTGTACTATCATAACTTTTTATTATTTATTGCCGTTTAATTGTCTGCACCGCTGATTTATTTGATTTCCTGATTTCCTTGATTTTTTAGTTTGTGCTCCATTGTCAGGCGTTTGAATTGTAAACTCTTTGCTCCGAAGTTAATAAGCAGTCCTGTTTCCAGGTGGTAAGCTTCCAGATAATTTAATGCCTGCGCCAGATGCACATCTTCCAGATTTACCAGTGCTTTTAATTCAACCATCACAGCATCTTCCACCAAAAAATCTACCCTTCGTGTGCCTATTTGCTGTGCTTTATACATAACAGGCATCTCCAGTTCCCGCTGAAAACTTAAGCCGGCCTCTTGCAGTTCAATAGCCAATGCCCGTTGATAAATCACCTCCTGAAAGCCATTTCCCAAAACAGAATGAACTTTCATTGCGCAGCCAATAATTTTGCCTGTGAGTTCGGAATGTTTGTATTTATCATTTACAATATCTTTCATCAGTTTAATTATCCTATCAAATTCAATCAGTAATTCTTATTATTATTGTCATACTATTGTTAATCAACGGCATCATTTAATCATTTCTTGTCAACGGTGCAGACATTTTTTCAAACTCTATCTCATGCACCCTTCTTTCGCCTGTCATCAGTTCATGCAGCAGGGTTTTGAAAAGGTCGGAAAGGGTTTGTTTTTTCTTTTGATGGAATTCAAGTTTATTATCAAGACTTTCTAATAGTTGAACACTTTGGGTTTGATATTCTATGTTTGGTTTCGGGAAAATTAAGCCCCCAAGTCTAGATTTAGATAAATTAGGAATTGTAGTTTTGTTACCAGCATCTTTAACATAGCTTGTTTCAACTACAATATAATTCATCCAATACATAAAGTATTTAGGTATAATTTCATCAGACACACTTCTTAACCTATGGATATGGTTTTGATAATAGATATTCTTAATGTCATATTTCCAGATAGCAGTTCTCCCGACATCTCCGCCTTCGCAAACTAATAGGTCATTTTTTTCAAGCTTATATTTTTTCTCTTCCTCTTTTGAAAAGTGCATTTTATCTAATTCTCTGAAATCAATGTTACCCCAGTATATATTAGCGGTTCTTAAAAAAGGTTTCTGGTTAGCCCCAATACGGTTCGATTTTGAAACTTGTTTGCCTTGCTGAATATTAAATAAGCTCTCAATCTTCACCACCTCCCAACTCTCCGGCACCGGTCCAATTTCGGTTTGTTTCAGGCTGGTTTCGGCTCCGCTCAACCAGCCAATGCCTTCGGTAAAGAGTTTTTGCATCAGGGCTTTTTTGAGTTCGGTGGTGGTTTTAATGAGTTTGTCCTGCTGCTCGATGGCTTTTTGCACCGTGCTTAATACATAAGCGATTTTGCGTTGCTCGGTATAAACTGGATGTGGAATTAGTAATTCTGTAAGAATTGATTTTGTTAATTTGCCTCTTGCATCTCCTCCAATTATTGGTTCTAAATTCAGGTAATTCAGAACATAAGAAAGATATTGATTTGTAGATTTTCCTTTAATTGCTCTAATAATATGTGCATGATTATTTACCCAAAATTTTCCAGTCATTATATAGGAAGTGTTTTCATTCTTTCCCCAATAACCACCATCCTCAGCAATTAAAACAAATTCACCATCGAACTCAAACTTATTGATATAGTCTACAATGTTATTAGCACCACAATAAGGATATATGCCTTTCATATTTGCTCTCTCTAAGGCATTAATTGGTTTCCTTCTATTATCATGAATTTCTGCAAGTTCAACTAATTTACTCGCAGTCCATCCTTCAGGCAAAGTATATGATTCATCAATAAACTTAATCATACCCCCAACTTTTGAATATTTGAGTTTTTGTTATCGATTTCTTCATCTCCGCTGCCTTCGACTCCGCTGCCTTCGACTCCGCTGCCTTCGACTCCGCTCAGGCAGCAGAGGGGGGCTTTTTTAACTGTATTTGTTGGTTGAGTACTTTCCGGTGGTTGAGCAGAACCCGGTGGTTGAGCGGAACCCGGTGGTTGAGCGGAACCCGGTGGTTGAGCGTAGCCCGGTGGTTGAGCGTAGCCCGGTGGTTGAGCGGAACCCGGTGGTTGAGCGTGGCCCGGTGGTTGAGCGGAACTCGATGGTTGAGCAGAACCCGGTGGTTGAGCGTAGCCGAAACCACCGGTATAATTCAAATGACTACTCTCATTCATACATTTAGCCAGTTCGTGCAATTTTTCAGGCATATTCATTATTAGTGCCTCTTTCTTTTTTCTGCACCAACCCTGCACTTGTTTTTCTCGATAGAAAGCTTCGTCAATCCGTTGAAATTCTTCAAAGTAAACCAGCTTCACCGGCAGTCGTTTTTTTGTGTGATTGGCTCCCTCGCCCGCCTGATGTTGTGCCAGCCTTCGCTCCAAATCGGTTGTACTACCGGTATAATAACTTCCATCAGCACATTCCAGTATATACATATAGCCTCTCATATCCCCAGCTTTTGAAAAATGACTACCGATGATTTTTCCATTTTGGAGAAAGCAAACCATTTTTTGCCCAAATCTTTGAGCGAAGCGCCAATATGATAGACATCGGTATTATCAATTAATAAAAACCGGTCGTGCGAAGCATTAAAGGTATGCAAAGAAAGCCCGCCATACTGGGAATTAAACTTTTTAGCATCTTCCTGCAAGGCACGGCTTATGTTTTGGGTGTAAATGCTCACGCTTACGCCTTTTTTCTTTTTGGCAAAAAGCGAAAGCACGGTTTCGTCCACATAGTTGTCAATGAGTATCAGGCTAATTTGGGCACTTTTCACCAAATCGCTGATAAACACCCAGGCATCGAATACCTGCCCGTTAAAGAAGATACCTTGATGGGGTTTTAATGCTTGCTTTTCCATTGTTTCTAACAGAAGTTGCACTTTATTGTCGGTATCAATCTGTTTGGTTTCAATATTGTGAATGCGTTGAAGCAAAGCAGCATTTTCCAGCATAAAATGTTTCATCTTTACAAAAACATCCATGATGACAATGCTCATCTTTATAGCTGTTTCCGAATTAAGAACAGCCGACAACATGGCCACACCTTGCTCTGTAAATACATAAGGCAAATATCTTCTGCCTCCTCTTTTATTTAAGGTGCCATTTTGGAACCTCAAAGTTTCATCCTGAATTGAGGTGCCAATCCGGAACCTCAAACCATCATATTCTTCTTTGGATAATTGAAACATAAAGGGTTCGGGGAAACGCTCGGGGTTACGTTTAACAGCTCTGTTCAGGTATTTGGTCTCAATACCATATAAATCAGCCAGGTGTTCATCCATCATCACTTGTTTGCCTCTGATGGTGAAAATCAGATTAACAATATCCTGCTCATATCTGCTGATAGACTTTTCTTTCATATCCCCAACTTTTGAAAAATGACTACCGATGATTTTTCCATTTTGGAGAAAGCAAACCATAGTTCGGCAATGCTCACTACAAGCTTTTTGCCCAAATCTTTGAGCGAAGCGCCAATATGATAGACATCGGTATTATCAATTAATAAAAACCGGTCGTGCGAAGCGTTAAAGGCATGCAAAGAAAGCCCGCCATACTGGGCATTAAACTTTTTGGCATCTTCCTGCAAGTCACGGCTAATGTTCTGGGTGTAAATGCTCACGCTTACGCCTTTTTTCTTTTTGGCAAAAAGCGAAAGCACGGTTTCGTCCACATAGTTGTCAATGAGTATCAGGCTGATTTGGGCACTTTTCACCAAATCGCTGATAAACACCCAGGCATCGAAAATTTGTCCGTTAAAGAAAATTCCTTGTTGAGGCAAAAGTTGTTTGCTATCAATGGCTTTTAAAATGTTATCCAGTTTGTTTTCCGTAGCAAGCTGTTTAATCTCAAGATTTTCAATTCTCTGAAACAGAGCTGCATTAGCGGATATGAATTTCCTCATTTCAACAAAGGCTCTTATTATTTTCAAACTTACCGCTACAGCAATGGGTGAACGAATTACAGCAGATAACATTGATACACCTTGTTCAGTAAAGGCATACGGCTTTGCTCCTCCAAAATATTTTTTTGATGGTATCACAGATTGTGACACCAGAAGATCCATATCGTTATCGTTTAGTTCAAACATAAAATCACCCGGAAACCTTTCAATATTTCTCTTTACGGCTTGTTTGAGCGTTCTGGTTTCTGTCTGATAAAATTCAGCTAAATCACGGTCAAGCATAATTTGTACACCGCGTACAGTGTAAATTTTCTGTTCAATATTTTTAATTTCTATTTCTGTTTTATCATTCATTTGATATTGATTCTTACGTTCTCTGAAATTGTTATTGACCTTCAAGGTATCGCATTTTGTGATACCAATTTTTCAATCGAAATATCATATGATCAGTTTATCTAATATCGCTTTTAATTCTTTATCAATTGCGACCGCCTCTTCTTCCAGTATATTTAACTCCTCTACAATTTCACTTATAGGGCGGTAGGTTTCGGCATCGGTTATTTGTATGTATCTGCTGGGGCTTATGTTGTAATCGTTTTTTACAATTTCCTCTTTGCTCACCAGTCGGGCAAACCCTGCCTGTCCGTCAGGCGGGTTTTCTTCTTCCTTAAATGCCTTGTAGTAGTCGGTTATCTTTTCAATGCTTGCCGGTGGAATGTAATTTTTCGGGTCGCCTTTTTCAAATTCTTTTCCGGCATGGAGCATATAAATTTTGTTTTTGATGTGTGCAGGTTTTGCCTTATTCAAAAAGATAATAATGCCCGGTGCTGAGGTATTGTAAAACAGATTTTCGGGCAGGTAGATTACCCCCTCAATCAGATCGTTCTCCACAAACCATTTGCGGCAATCTTTTTCCTTGTTATTGCCCTGGTTACCACTGCCACGACTGGCGGCTCCGGTGTCTAAAACCACTGCTGCACGGCCGGTGTCATTCAGGCTGCTGTAAATATGCTGCATCCAACCCCAGTCAATTTTCCCGCCACAGCTTCCTGCCGGAAAACGGCCAAATTCATCGTTAATAAAAAAATCATCGTTGATGTAAGGCAGGCTGTCTCGCCCCTGATTCCACATGGGATTAGCCACAATGCGATCGAATTTTTTGAGAGAATTTTTGCCCTGCGTGCTGAGCGTAGCCGAAGCACGGAACTTGGGATTTTTCAGCGTGTCGCCAATTTCAATTTCGCCTTCCATGTCGTGTATCACCATGTTCATTTTGCTCATGGCCCAGGTGGCAGGTGTAAATTCCTGTCCGTAAAGTTTCAGCGGTGCATACCTGGTTGAGGCGGCTGAGCGGAGCCGAAGCCGCATCTTTTCTTCCAGCACCAACTCGCATTTAATCAGCAAGCCGCCACTGCCGCAGGTAGGGTCATACACTTCCATGCCCGGCTCGGGATCCATAATTTTTGCCATGATAAAACCTACTTCGGCTGGCGTATAAAACTCCCCGGCACTTTGTCCGCTGCCTTCGGCAAACTTGCGTATCAAATACTCGTAACTTCTGCCAATGATGTCAGGTTCCACATCTTTTAAACCCAAACGCTTTTCGGCAATCTTTTCAATGAGTTTGCTCAAACGGTCATCATCAATATCTCGTTGTCCGTGTGTGGTAGCGTTAAAATCAATGCGGTCAATAATTCCTTGTAAACTTGGGTTTTCTTTAGCCACTGAACGTAAAATGTCAGTAAGTTGCTGACCTATTTTATCACTCAAAGTTCTGATAACATCCCAGGTTGATTCCTTTTCAGGGTCTTTGGGTCGTATGGGCATATAAAACCTCACCAGCGATTTGTCTCTTTCCACCAATTGTAAAGCTTTGGTTCGGTTCGGCAGGCTCACCGCAGCGCTTGTTTTGACTTCTGCCTTCGCTGAAGCTTTGGCGGACAGGTTTTCGGCAATGCGGTCAATTTCATCATCAAACACATCACACAAGCGTTTCACAAAGATGAGTGGCAGAATATAGTCCTTGAATTTTGATGCATCGGCAGCACCCCTGATACTGCAGGCAGCATCCCAAATCCATGCTTCCATGGATTTTACTCTTTCTCCGTTTCCGTTTTGTCTGGCCATTGTAGTTGTCGAATGTTATTTCAAATAATTAATCTGCAAAATTATGATTTATTCCTTATTCAATAACTTCATGATTAAATCAGTCAATCTACAATTTTCACCAAAAATAGGCTGTTACATAACCTGAACCCCATAAGCAGCATTATTCATCTTTCTCTCACTCTATAGCATTTGTTTACTACACTTTATATTTTCCAATCCTGAATTTTTGTAGTTTATGGTCAAATCTCTATTTTCGAACCTCTGCAAAAGCTTGAAAATCTGTTTTGATTCAAGGAAAAGATATTATAGTAACCGGTATTATTCACTGGGAATTACCTATCCGGAGTAATTGTCAGGATCTGGCATGGGAATTCTCGAAGCAAAACCGCGTTATCTATGTGTTTTATCCGCTCAATACTGCCACTAAAAATAATGAAAATGCCCGGAAAAGGCAGGAGATAAGTAAAAGTCCTGAAAAAGGGCTGGTAAAAGTAAATGACAACTTTTATCTGCTTTATACCCCGACAGTCCTGTTTTCAATTAATTGGCTACCTAAAGGATTGATTTTCAGTATTTTTAATTTTATCAATGCATGGTTGTTTTGCCGCGACATCAAAAAAGTTTTGAAAAAACTTCACTTCAGGAATGAAATTCTTTTCAACGACACCTCCATGTTTCTCGGACTTCATCTGAAAGAGTTGCTCAGGCCGGCCTTTTATGTTTATTACATGCGCGACAACATGATGAAAGTGCCGTTTTGGGCAAAGCATGGCCTGAAAACAGAGCCGAAAGTTATTGCCAAAGCAGACCTGGTCGCCTGCAACAGCGAATATTATGCAGCCTATGGACGAAAATACAACCCTCATTCCTATATGGTCGGACAAGGTTGCGATGTCAGTGCTTTTGATGAAACGAAAAATCTCATTCAGATTCCTAATGAAGCAAAGAAAATAAAAAGGCCTGTTATCGGCTATATCGGAACGCTGTGGACATTAAGGCTTGAAATTGAGCTCATCGGATATATTGCCCGCTCCCACCCCGAATGGAGCATTGTATTGATTGGCCCTGAGGATGAAAAATTTCAGCAATCCATTCTGCACCAGCTTGATAATGTTTATTTTATCGGTAAAATTGACCTGAAAGATGTTCCGGCATGGGTTAAGGCTTTTGATGTGGCCATCAATCCACAGATAGTTAATGATATTACCATTGGCAATTATCCGAGAAAAATTGATGAATATCTGGCAATGGGAAAAGCCGTTGTTGCTACCAGAACTGAAGCTATGGATTATTTCCGTGAGGTAGTTTATCTGGCTGATAACAAGGATGAATTTGTAAGATTGATTGAAAAAGCCCTTGAAGAAGATAACGATCAGTTGAGAAATAAAAGAAAAGCAACTGGTTTCAGTCATAGCTGGGAAAACAATGTGAACGAAATATACAAGTATATCAATCTGATTTCCAAAGAAAAAGGCATAAATTTACAGCATGAAGAATAAAATTCAGAATTATCTTGAGAGCAGGCCTAAGATGAAAAAATTCTTACTTTGGCTCCTGATTTCTTCACAGGGTTCGAGGCCAAGGCTTTGGGTCAGGCTGATTCTAAACAGGTTTTTTCATCAAAGAGGGAAAAAAAGCCTTGTCAAATGCAGGGCAAGGCTTGATACGCTGCCATTTAACAAATTTATTCTTGGCCATTATTCTGTCATAGAAAACTACACCGTGGTCAACAATGGTGTAGGCGATGTTATTATCGGGAATAATACTTTTATCGGGATTTCCAATATTATCATCGGCCCTGTTGAAATCGGGAACAATGTGATGACTGCCCAGCATGTGGTACTTTCAGGATTGAATCATCAATATGAAGACATCACGCAACCCATACGCAATCAACCTGTTACAACAGCAAAAATCGTCATTGAAGATGATTGCTGGATAGGTGCCAATGCAGTCATCACAGCCGGTGTCAGAGTCGGAAGGCATAGTGTGGTTGCAGGCGGAAGCGTGGTAACCCGTGATGTTCCTCCGTTTTCGGTTGTTGGCGGAAATCCAGCCAGAATATTGAAAACTTACAACACCCACACTCAGAAATGGGAAAAAGCAGAGTAATGTATGATTAGCCTGAAAATCATCTTCTGGATACTGCTTTTCATTGTCTTTTATACTTATCTGGGCTATGGATTGTTATTAATAATTCTGATTGCTTTTAAAAGAATATTTTCAAGGGAAAAATCAACAGAAAATACTGAATATGAGCCTGATGTAACATTATTCATTCCTGCCTACAACGAAGTGGATTATGTGGATGAAAAAATCAGGAACAGCCTGTCGTTAAACTATCCGAAAGAAAAACTGTATATCATTTTTGTCGCAGACGGCTCAGATGACGGCACGTATGAAAAGCTGCTTTCTTACCCTGAAATTCAGGTGCTATATGAACCTGAGCGAAAAGGGAAGATAGAAGCCATGAACAGGGGGATGAAACACGTCAAAACACCCATTGTCATATTTTCGGATGCCAATACACAACTATCTGAAAATGCAATCAGGGAAATCGTTTTACGTTTCCGCGATGAAAAAACCGGCTGTGTAGCCGGAGAGAAACGTATTGCAAACAAAACAGGAGCAGCCGGCAGCGGTGAAGGGCTTTACTGGAAATATGAATCTTTCCTGAAAAAAATGGACGACCGCTTATATTCTGTCGTTGGGGCAGCTGGTGAACTATTTGCCATCCGGACGGAATTATTTGAACCGGTTGAAAAAGACTGCATTCTTGACGATTTTATGATTTCTCTGCGTCTGGCACAGAAAGGCTACAAAACTGCTTATTGTCCGCAGGCTTATGCCATGGAAACATCCTCAGCCTCTGTCGGGGAAGAGTTAAAAAGGAAAATCCGCATTGCAGCAGGTGGTATTCAGTCTATCCTCCGACTTTTGCCGCTCTTGAATTTCTTTAAATACAAAACGCTTAGCTTTCAATATATCTCCCACAGAGTTCTACGCTGGACACTTACTCCTTTTTGTCTCCCCTTTTTATTGCTCATCAACATCCTGCTGGTTTCACAAAATGCAGGTAATATCTATGCATTGCTGCTGGCCGGTCAGGTTTTGTTCTATTTGCTGGCATTTACGGGCTGGCTGTTCAGGAATAAAAATGTCTCTATCCCCGGCTTTTTTGTCCCTTTTTATTTCTTCATCATGAATTATGCTGTCTATCTCGGGTTTTTACGTTTTATCCTTAAAAAACAAAGTGTCAGGTGGGAAAGGGCAAAAAGGGCAAGCTGAGATTACTACCTTTTTTAAGCTGGCAACAGGCAGGCTTCAATAGGCAGTATATTTCCGGGACACTGAACTCATACCCATCAACCATAACCAGCTCGGACATTTGCATTAACAACAAGCCACAAATCACTAAAAAATATAATATTCAGCGATTCAAATCGAAAAAAAATATAATATTTTGCGATTTTTATTTTAGCTCATATATTTGCAAAAAAATTAACAATCATGATAAAGCGACTTCTCGAAGATATTTTGAAAGATTTTCTTTTCAAAGGCAAAACCATCATTATCTATGGAGCCCGTCAGGTCGGGAAAACCACTCTTATTGAACAGTTAATTCCTGATACCGGTAAAAAAACATTGATGTTAAACGGTGACGAGGCAGAAGTCAGATCTTTGTTGACTGATGTAAGTTCCAGCAAACTGAAGCCATACATAGCTGATAATGAAATTATTGTTATTGATGAAGCACAACGAATTCCCGAAGCGGGACTGGTGTTAAAAATCATTCACGATAATTTTAAAGATGTTCAATTAATTGCAACCGGTTCATCTGCATTTGACCTTTCCGGAAAAATTAACGAACCTATGACGGGCCGTAAATTTGAATTTTTTCTTCATCCCATTTCCTTTGAAGAAATGACAAAGCATCACGGTTTTTTTGAAGAAAAAAAACTGCTTAATCATCGCCTTATTTACGGTTACTATCCGGATGTAATTCAAAACCAGGGAAATGAGCAAATGATATTAAAATCGCTTGCTTCAAGTTTTTTATATAAGGATTTACTTCAGCTGGAAGGGCTTAAAAAACCCGTATTACTTGAAAAAATATTAAAAGCTTTGGCTTTGCAGACAGGCAATGAAGTTTCATTTAATGAACTGGCACAATTGCTGGATTCAGATAAAGGAACTATTGAAAAATATATCAATTTACTTGAAAAAGCTTATTTGATTTTCAGATTAAATGCATTTAGCAAAAATTCCAGAAATGAAATTAAGAAAGGTAAAAAAATCTATTTTTACGATAATGGAATCAGAAATACAATAATCGGAAACTTTTTACCGATGGATGCCCGGTCTGATGCCGGAGCCTTGTGGGAAAATTTTCTTATTTCGGAAAGACAAAAGTTTAAAATTTATCATAATCTGGATGTAAACTCTTTTTTCTGGCGTACAGTTCAGCAACAGGAGATTGATTATATTGAAGAAAAAGACGGTCATTTAAATGCCTTTGAATTTAAATTAAACCCACATAAAAAGGCAAAAATTCCAAGGACTTTTCTTAGTGCTTATCCTGATTGTGATTTTAAAATAATTACACCTGCCAATATTAATGACTTTCTGATCTGAAAACCACTCTCTCATTTTTCGCTGACGTCTGTTGGATGTATAAAAAAATTATAATATTCAGCGATTCAAATCGAAAAAAAATATAATATCTGGCGATTAGAAAAAAAGAAAGTGTTTTCCCTTCAGCCATTAATTAAGTGTCTTTCCCTTTAGAATGAATGCGTTCAAGGAGCCAGGCCATGTTTTCTCCCAATGCTTTCATGTTTTTCATTCCTTCTGAATCGTTCAGTACTTCACCTTTTTCTCTTCCGTAACCCATGTTCCAGTAGGTAGCTCCGACAATAAACATCCCGCAAATCTGCATGGTATGGTTCATGGTATCAAAAGCATGGGTAGCGCCTCCCCTTCGCACTGCCACTACCGAAGCCCCCACTTTACGGTTCAGAAAATTACCGTTTGCCCTTGAGACATACCCAAGACGGTCGAGCAAGGCTTTCATCTCTGCTGTTACATCACTGAAATAAGTCGGAGAACCAAAAATAATGGCATCAGCATCATGCGCTTTTCTGATACAGTCGTTTCCAATGTCATTTTTCATAGAGCATTGAAAATCAAGATTTTTTCTGCATTTCTCACATGCCTGGCAACCTCTGATATTCGTTCCGCCTACCTGAATCAATTCTGTTTCAATTCCATGAGTCTGCAGGACTTTAAAAACTTCCTCAATCAGCAGGCGTGTATTGCCATCTTTACGGGGACTGCCATTAAATGCAACTACCTTCATATTTGTTTTTTTGGTCGCAAATTTAACACAATATGCGTTTGGTAATTATTTTAGAGGTTCATTCATATCATTAAAATTTTAACCATGAAGCATTTTTTAACAATCATTTTAGCAGGCTTCGCAACAATTTTATTTCTCTCTGAATGTAAAGAACCACCTGACCCGCCAAAAATGGCCATCAGCCACAGTGTGGTGAATGTCAGCTGGAAAGGAGGACATGACGGGAGTATTGACCTTCAGGTAACAGGAGGCACTCCTCCCTACCTGTTTGAATGGTCGAACGGAGCAAAAACGGAAGATATTTCAGAATTAAAAGCAGGCACATATACCTGTATTATCAAAGATTCTGCATGGACAGAAACGTATAGTGTAACCGTTGCTGAGCCCGAAAAATATGAAATCTGGAAAATTTCAACCAGTTTTGGTGATATCTTTTGCTGGTTGTACAATGAAACTCCCGGCCATAAGGCCAATTATTTAAAACTCATTCGCGATGGATATTTCGACAGTCTGATTTTTCACCGGGTTGTAAAAAATTTTGTTATTCAGGGCGGAGACCCAACAGGAACAGGTACTGGTGGCCCGGGATATGATATCCCTGCCGAATTTCATGACAGCCTGACGCATGTAAACGGAGCTATTGGTGCAGCCCGCCTTCCCGACAGTATGAATCCTGAAAAAAAGTCGAATGGCTCCCAGTTTTATATTGTCCAGAATCCAAACGGGGTTCATTATCTGGATAAAAATTATACGGTATTTGGCATTGTCGTATCGGGGATGAATGTAGTGGAGACCATAGCACAACAACCGGTAAATTCCAGCAACAGGCCTTTGACAAATATTTACATGCAGAAAGTTACCATTGAAAACTTTTCAGCCGCTGAACTTAAAAATCAATTTGGATTTGTTGTCCCTGATTACAATAAGTAATTTGCCACTACGGGAGCAAATGTCAGGAAAATCATCTTTTTCAGATTGAGATATAAGAAGGATGACCAGGCATCACCTTTAACAAAAAACTACCTCACCGCATCAATCCGGTCAAGTATTTCAGAATCTACGGATACATCAAACTTGCGGGCATACAGCTTTCCGGAATTCATGATGTTATCGAAATCATCTGTCGTCAATATCTTTGGGTTTGCCCCTCCTGACGACCAGTCAATATATCTTCCGCTATCATTGATAACTGAGTCCTTAAAAGGAGAATTCATCAATACGGTTGGAATCAGAAACTCATCAGGACACCAGGTAAAATTGCAGAAACGTTGAAGCTTTTTGTCAGATAAAACCCTTTCAGAAACATATCTGGCCGCATCAGACGACATGGTCCACCATGTTGCTCTGGGCCCGCCATAAAGTGTCTGATAAAAGGGAAAATTACGTTCCGGCAAAACCTTGTTCATGATGTCCTGAAGCTTATACCTTCCCTTAAAATTGTAATTGGTCAGGTGATATTTCTTGACCCTGCTGATGGCATGAGTCCACCACTCCGAATGATGTTCTTCAAGGGAAAAAAAGGAACAACCTATGTTTTTCAGGTGATAATCAACAATATATTCATTGCTTTTTAACGGATAATCCTGACCTGAAAAGGAAGCGACAAACTCATAAGGTATGCCGGTCTGTATTATTTCATGGATGCAAAGCAGCAATGTCCGGGTAAAATTCCATGCCGCCCAGTAAATTACATAGTTTTTCTTAAAAAAATAGACATTCCTGTTTTCCTTAAGAAACAGAAATGGCTTTATATCAAACTTGGCATCAACATGAATGTAAAAATCAATAGCCTCATGATTCATGGCCTTAACAAGACGGTCAATTTGCTGAGGGTCTTTATAAGCCATGACAATATAGGCGATCCGCATGTCTTTTTAATTATTTCCGGCTATAACCTTTCATGATACCGCGGTCGGAATTACGGATAAAGCTTAATATTTCATCACGTTCAGGCGTAGCCTTAAATTCAGCTTCAATGATTCTCAATGCCTGAGAAGTGTTGTATCCACGAATGTAAAGTATCCTGTAAATATCCTGTATCTCATTGATTTTCTTTGAAGAAAACCCTCTCCTTCTCAATCCGATGGAATTAATTCCCACATAAGACAGTGGTTCACGGGCAGCTTTTGTATAGGGAGGAATATCCTTTCTGACCAGAGAGCCTCCCGATACCATGACATGTGCCCCGATATTCACAAACTGATGGATGGCACTCATGCCGCCAATAATAGCATAATCGCCAATATTTACATGTCCGGCAATATTGACCGCATTGGCAAGGATGACATTTTTCCCGACATGGCAATCATGAGCAAGATGGACATATGCCATAACAAGGGAATTATCATCAATAAAAGTTTGACGCGACTGAACCGTTCCTCTGTTGATGGTGCAGAATTCACGGATAACGACATTGTTGCCAATAACCACATTGCTGTCTTCACCATTGAATTTCAGGTCCTGAGGAATAGCAGAAATCACACTCCCGGGAAAAATTTTACAGTTTTTACCGATTATGGCTCCTTCCATAATAGTTACATGAGGGCCTATCCAGGTTCCTTCATCGATCTGCACGTTGTTGTGAATGGTCACAAACGGTTCGATGACCACATTCTGAGCTATTTTAGCTCCCGGATGAACATAAGCTAAGGGTTGGTGCATATTAACTGTTTTTAACTATCTGAGCCATTAATTCTGCTTCAGCCACCAGCTTTTCCCCGACATAGGCTTCTCCTTTCATGATGCAGACACCCCTTCGGATGGGAGCAGTCATTTCACACCTTAAAATCAGGGTATCACCGGGTAATACCTTATCTTTAAACTTGGCATTATCAATTTTAAGGAAATAGGTGGAATAATTTTCAGGGTCAGGCTTATCGCATAAAACAAGAACACCGCCTGTCTGGGCTAATGCTTCAATGATTAAAACACCCGGCATAACAGGGTTTTTTGGGAAATGGCCTTTGAAGAAATATTCATCATAGGTTACATTTTTAATTCCTGTGATAAAACGGTCTGAAATTTCAATGATTTTATCAACCAGTAAAAAAGGATGGCGGTGAGGCAGCAAATTTTCAATTTCAACTGTACTGAAAACAGGCTTTTTGTTAGGATCATATTTGGGCAAACCCACTTTATCGGCCTTCTGTGCTGATTTAATGACTTTTTTGATTTTTTTCGCAAATTCGATATTCCATTTATGTCCCGGACGGGCAGCCATGACCTGAGCCTTTATAGGAACACCAATAAGTGCCATATCTCCCAGTAAATCAAGCAGTTTATGGCGTGCCGGTTCGTTGGGTGCATGCAGTTCAACATTGTTAAGAATCCCGTCTTTCTGTACCTTCAGGGTTTTGGGATCTTTATTAAATATTTTGGCAAGTCTGTCAATTTGCTCATCCGATAACTCTTTATCAACTATTACAATGGCATTGTTGACATCTCCCCCTTTGATCAGGTTTTGATTGACAAGCTCTTCCACTTCATTCAGCAGACAAAAAGTACGGCTGGCGGCAATGTCGGTTTTAAACTCCCGCAAATTGGTAATGCTGGCATGCTGACTCCCCAATATAGGGGAATGATAATCAATCATTACAGTCATTCTGAAGCCATCCAGCGGCATGGCAATCATCTCGACTTTAGCCTCTTCATTTGAAAAATAGATATTCGATTTTATTTCAAAATAAACTTTTTCAGCATTTTGCTCTTTAATCCCTGCATCGAGCAGCGCTTTGACAAAAGGCATGGAACTTCCGTCCATTATCGGGCATTCAGGCCCGTCAAGGTCGATGAGCAGGTTGTCAATATCAAGTCCTGCAATGGCAGCCATTACATGCTCAACAGTACCAATTTCAACGTCATTTTTTCCCAGTTTGGTTCCTCTGGATGTATCAATAACAAGATCAACATCTGCTTCAATAACCGGTTGTTCTTTCAGATCAATCCTTCTGAATTTAATGCCATGATTTTCTGCAGCAGGCTGAAACGTCAATACAACCCTTTTTCCTGTGTGCAAGCCGGTTCCTGATAAACTGACCTGCTTTCCGATTGTCTTCTGTTTGATTTCCATAATTGATATTAAGTTATGAGTTATGTTGTTTTTTAAGTTCCTGAATTTCTTTTTCCTGCAAATTAATTTTCCGGTAAAGGTCAGGCAATTTTCTCAGAATAGCATGTATTCTCAACGTATCATGAAGTGGCAGAGCAGGAATACCAAACCAATCTTTATCGGCTTCGCTGATTGCCCTGGAAACACCGCTTTTGGCACCTATCCTTGATTTTTCAGCGATCATAATATGCCCGACAATTCCCACCTGACCACCAATCATACAGTTTTTACCCAACTTAGTACTTCCGCTGATACCACTCTGCGCTGCAATGACCGTATTCTCCCCGATTTCCACATTATGGGCAATCATAATAAGGTTATCAAGTTTGACACCTGAGCGGATGATGGTTGACTCAAGGGTAGCCCTGTCGATGGTAGTGTTTGCACCAATTTCAACATTATCGTGAATAACCACATTGCCTATCTGGGGTATTTTTCTGAAAGTTCCATCCTCCATGGGTGCATGTCCAAAGCCGTCACTGCCAATGACGCAACCGGAATGAAGAATACATTTCTTACCGATTTTTGTTTTTGAGTAAATCTTCACACCAGCATAAACTACCGTAAAGTCCTCAATTTCAACATTTTCTCCGATATAACAGTTGGGATAGATTTTAACGTGTTCACCGATTTTTGCGTTGCTGCCGATATAGGTGAAAGCCCCGAGATAACAATCTTTTCCTATCGTGGCATTACTACCGATAAATACCGGCTCTTCTATTCCGGTCTTCTGATCTGAAGTAAAGCTGAATTTTTCGAGCAACAAGACAAGAGATTCGTAAACATTTTTAACATACAAGGGAATAAAGTTCAGGCTATCATCTGTTCTGAAACTTTCAGGTACCAGAACAACTCCTGCCTGAGTCTGATAAAGCTTGTCAAGATATTTGGCGTTATGATAGAAAGATAAATCATCAGCACAGGCTTCCTCCAGGGTAGCAATACCGGAAATATTTCTCGACTCATATAAAGAAGAACTGAGTTTACCATCAGTGATATCACATATTTCTTTAAGGGTAATCTGCATGAATGCTATATTTTTTTGAATTGCTTGGGGTAACAAAGAAAATATTTCTGCACCGGGATTTCTGCATTCAGAAGCGGTGAGTGATAATGAACGACAGTTCCATCCGGATTCAGGATTCTGATAGGCTCGTTGACAAAATCATATAAGGTGTTTTGAATGGAATCGGAATAGACAAAATAGTCGTTTTCTTCCTCACCTGTATGAAAATGCTCTTGCGTCAACGTTTTATAAAATTTTATTCTTTCTTCGCTGAAAGGTTTATCGGATACTTCGATAGCTGGGATGTTTCTGTTAATCAGGTTACGGCTTAAATATGAAAGAATAAAATCACTATGGTTCATCCAAACTTTAATTGCAAGTAATATATCGTTATCTTCAAGGAGTGCAAAGTTATCCAAAACAGATGGATTGTTAAAATCGTCAGCAGAAATGTTGTTATAGAGGAAAAAAGACAAAGCCGGGCTGGCAAAAAGATTTTGCTGTTGACGGGCAAGCCATTTGGCCCTTCTCAGTATCTTAATCAGAATTTGTTCGGCTGATATAACAGCTTTGTGAAGATAAACCTGCCAGTACATCGACTGACGGGCAATCAGATAATTTTCAACGGTATAAACACCTTTTTTTTCAACAACCAACTGGTTTTCAGCTACATTCATCATACGAATCAGTCGCTCGGAGCCAGTCATACCTTCAGGTACACCGGTATAAAAACTGTCTCTCCTGAGATAGTCGAGGCGGTCAACATCGAGTTGTCCGGAAACGAGGCTGTGAAAAAAAGGCCTCCCGAAACTGTTGTTGAAAATTTTTTCTGCAATTTGAAGCGGGCCTCCTAACTGATGGTTAAAGTGCCTGAGAAAAAACCTGGAAATTGTTTCATGACTGACATTCTCAACGATTTCCATTTCGAGTGCATGAGAAAATGGGCCATGACCAATGTCGTGAAGCAAAACCGCATAAAGAACACCTGTTTCTTCTTCAGCACTGATATCTACACCTTTCATTTTCAGGATACCCAAAACATCATTCATCAGTTGAAAAGCACCCAGGGTGTGTTGAAAACGGGTATGTGAAGCGCCCGGGAACACCAGATCGGTCAGGCCAAGCTGACGGATACGCCTGAGCCTCTGGAAATACGGATGATTGACAATTTCAAGTAATAATGGATTATCAATTTTTATAAATCCGGCAACCGGGTCGTTGATAAATATTATCTTTTTCACCTGATAATAAACTGTTAAAAATTAAGTTTTTACCTTTGCACAACGTCATAAACAGTTAAAAATCATGAGCAAAATTAAGATTCTTTGGGCAGATGATGAAATTGATTTACTTAAACCACACATTATTTTTCTTGAACAAAAAGATTATGAAGTAGTTGCAGTAACCAATGGTTATGATGCCATTGAAGAAATAGAAAACAATTTTTACCATATCGTATTTCTGGACGAAAAAATGCCGGGCATCAACGGGCTTGATACCCTTGTGGCCATTAAAAAGATAAGGCCGGAATTACCCGTTGTCATGGTAACCAAAATTGAAGAAGAGCCTGTGATGAACGAAGCCATCGGCTCCCAGATTTCTGATTATCTGATCAAACCGGTTAATCCCAAACAACTCTGGCTGACTGTAAAAAAACATACGGAACAAAAACAACTGGTCAGTGAAAAAATAACTTCACTTTATCAGCAGGATTTCAGGGAGTTATCGATGACCATCAACGACAATCTTGATATCGAAGGATGGAAAAAACTGTATCGTGAACTGGTCAGGTGGGAACTTGAACTCGAAAAATCGAATGATACCAATCTGAAGCAAATTTTAGATTCCCAAAAATCTGAAGCCAATGCAAATTTCTTTAAATTCATCTCGAAAAATTATCAGAACTGGATAAAAAATCCCGATTCTGCTCCACTCATGTCGAACAAGCTGATGATCAGAAAAATATTACCACTGGCGGAAAAGGGACGTCCGGTATATACCATTATCATTGACAACTTCAGGTACGACCAATGGAAAACCATTCAGCCTTTGCTGACAGACAAATTTCATCTTCTGGATGACGATTTGTATTTCAGTATTTTACCAACAGCAACCAATTATTCCCGAAATGCGATTTTCTCTGGTATGATGCCACTGGATATCGAAAAAAGCTATCCCAATTCCTGGGTTTTTGATGAAGAAAAAGGCTCGAAAAACCTGAACGAAGAAAAATTTCTGATAGAATATCTCCGTAAACTCAGAAAAAATATCAGTGTCAATTACCAGAAAATCACTTCACTCGAAGCAGGAAGAAGGCTACCGGATCAGGTAAACAACATGAACGGCAACCTGCGGATCATCATCTACAATTTTATCGACCTGCTTTCACACGTCAGAACAGAAATGGAAGTATTGAAAGAACTGGCCGAAGATGAAGCTGCATACCGTTCACTAACCTTTTCATGGTTCAAAAATTCGCCTTTATATGAAACCATTGAAAAAATAGCTTCAGAAAAATGCTATCTGGTAATCACCACCGACCACGGTTCAATCAGGGTAAAAAGGCCATCCCGTGTGATAGGTGACAAAAACACCACCACCAACCTGAGGTTTAAACAAGGAAAAAACCTTGACTTCGAAATGAAAGAAGTACTTTATTTTAAAAATCCTGCTGACATCATGCTTCCTCAGCCTGCTATCAGTTCCAGCTATATTTTTGCCAGAGAAGACTATTATTTTATTTACCAGAATAACTATAACTATTTTGCCAATTACTACGAAAACACTTTTCAGCATGGCGGTGTGTCGATGGAAGAGATGATGGTGCCCATCGTTGTTCTTGAAAACTGATTCCATGATTAAATTAGAATGTAATAAACTGAAAGACCTGCCTTTCATTGCTTCCCGGATTCTGGCTCTCAATCAGAAAAAAATTGCTTTTTCAGGAGAACTTGGTGCGGGTAAAACAACGCTGATCAAAGAACTTTGTTTTCAGCTGGGATATGAAGGTGAAGTAACAAGCCCAACTTTCACTCTGATCAACGAATATGAAGGCCGGTATAAAATCTATCATATTGATTTCTACCGTCTTAGAAAACCAGAGGAAGTTTATGAACTGGGCTATGAAGAGATATTTTTTTCCGAAGACTATGTTTTTATTGAGTGGCCGGAAAAAATTGAAGGTTTGATACCTGATACTTTTTTAAATGTCAGAATAATGGTTGACGGAGAAAAAAGGATATTTGAACTCGGGAAGTGAAAAAAACTTAACTTCACGGCATAAAAAAATCTTATGTTTCAGCCATGCAAAGAATAAAAAAGGATGATTTTTTTCAGATAAGTGAAGAAGGAGGCGTTTTACCTCTTGAGATGCCGCTTAAATCTCAGAAAAAAGATCAGGAACTCACCATAGGAATTCCACGTGAATCCATCATGGACGAAAAAAGAATTCCTCTTACCCCTCAGGGCGTTAAAATGCTTGCGGCCAATGGTTTTAAAATAATGATAGAACAAAATGCCGGACATTCCTCTCATTTTTCTGACCGGGAATACAGCGAGGCCGGTGCATTTATTACCCCTGAAAAGGCTGAACTCTATAAAGCCGACATGATTCTGAAAATTGCCTTGCCTACGGAAGAAGAAATAGGCTTTATCAAACAGGGAACAATCATTTTCAGCAGTCTGAACATCCCCAACCTTCACCAGCAACAACTGACAGGCCTTATGCAAAAGCAGGTAACGGCTTTTGCCTATGAAAACATTCAGGACTCGGGAGGGATATTGCCCTTCATGCAATCCATGAGTGAAATTGCAGGAAAAGCCGCAGTACTCATAGCTTCAGATTACCTTACCATTTTTAAGGGAGAAGGTATTTTAATGGGCGGTATTACAGGGGTTCCACCCACCGAGGTGGTAATCCTCGGTGCCGGTACTGTAGGACTTTATGCAGCCAGAACTGCTCTGGCACTCGGAGCTGATGTGAAAGTTTTTGACAATTCACTTCAAAAACTCAGAAGATTAAATCTGATTCATAATCTCAATATCTACAATTCTGTCATCCATACCGACTTGTTGACCAAGGTGCTGAAAACAGCCGATGTAGTCATCGGAGCACTTCATCCGCAAAACGGACGTACACCCTGCGTGGTCAGCGAAGACATGGTCATGCAAATGAAAGAAAATGCCGTCATTATTGACGTCAGTATCGATCATGGCGGATGTTTTGAGACCTCTGAAGTAACCACACTGAGCAATCCGGTTTATTTAAAACACGGGGTTATTCATTATTGTGTCCCCAACATTTCGTCAGCAGTGCCTCAGACTGCCTCCAACGCTTTCAATAACATATTGGTTCCCATGCTTTTGCAATTTCAGCGTTGCGGTAGCCTCTTAAATTATTTCTGGGATTACCCTTATACCCGTCATGGCGTATTTATTTATAAAGGCATTTTAACCAACCGCTTTATCGGAACCAAGTTTAACCTGCAAAGCAAAGCCATTGACCTGTTGCTGGCATCCAATCTTTAAAAACACAAGCATCTTAATTCTTCAGCTTTTAAAATCACAATCCTTCCCTTTTCCTGTTAAAGCAAACGGGCAATTATTCTTTCCCTTCAACTACTCCATTTGTTAAATCCAAACAATTACCACCTGAAAATATTCCAACACTATCACGGTAATTCAAAAAAGTTTTATCTTCGCACCTGAATTTATCATGAGTGTCTAACAAAATTAAACAAACAAAAAATGAGAAAAATTCTATTCTTATTGGTTTTTGCAGGCTTTACATCGTATGCACAGGAATTAGTTAAAGAGATAGTAAAGCCGGCAGATAATTTCAGTGTACCTGTTGAGCCAAACAAAATGGTGCTGGATCAGGTACCATCAAAGTCCATTGTTGCAAAACCGCTGGAAGCACCTGATTGGAAACTCAACAGTGCCAACAACCGTTATCCCCGTACACTTGTCGGAAAATCACAGTATGGCCTTCAGACCAACAGTGCCATTGCCAGAAGAGTTATTCTGTATGATGATGGAAAAGTTTCTCTGACCTTTACTACTTCCCCCGACATCAACCCGTGGAACACCAGAGGTTCAGGGTATAACCATTTCAATGGCAATTCATGGTTTGGAGTCATTGAAAACAGAATTGAAACCTTCCGCAGTGGCTGGCCCAACCTCACCTTTTATAATGATGGCACAAATAAAGTAGAGCAGATTGTTTCCCATTATGCTGAAGCAGGAGGAGGCAGTGGAGGATATTCCATCAATACCAATACAGGAATTGGCAGCACGACATGGACAGAGTTTTCAAAAGACAAAGGATCAGGACCTATCTGGGCACGTACCGCTCAGTCAGGTGATTATCTGTACATTATTGGTAACTATTCGGATTCTAATGTCATTAAAAACGGCATTAAACAACCCTTCGTTTATTCCCGCTATAATCTGAAAACACAAACCTGGGTTGACGACAAAGTTCTTCTTCCGGGCTATGATAACACCATTTTTAACTATGGAACTGCCGATAATTACTCTATTGATGCAAAAGAAAATAAGGTAAGAATAGCCCTTTCACAAAGAATTGGCCACACCCTTTTATGGGAATCAGAAGATTATGGCTCTACATGGAAGCTGATATTTGTTGAAAAATTTGAACTTCCCAAACCAAAATTTCTTGGCGATACCAATTATTTCTGGTATAGTGACGGTTCCGTTCATGTCATCATCGACAACAGCAATGTAACCCATGTTTTCAGGGGTGTAACACTTGGATTCACATACGATCCTTCTGTTACGGATGGTTCATTCCGCTATTATCCCACTTCAAACGGAATTTATTACTGGAACGACATCAGTACACCTGATTCAGCATTGGTTTATGATACCTTTTATAAAGATACCATCGTCTATCGCCTTTGGGTTGACGGCAAAGTCGCCAATCAAATTCATTTCATGTTCAAACCATCATACTGGCAAAAATTCAATACAGCTGACTCAACAGTTTCCATGATACCTAAGCCATCTATTGCTCTTACTTTATATAACGACAAAAGTAATCCATTTCAAGCCACTAACATGACCGTCTGGCCTACCTACTACAACATTACCAAATGGGATACCCTGACCGGAAACGCTTTAGACTCCGTTTTGGTGCCACCGGATTCTGTTATCATGCTCGACTCATTTGTTGTCGAAATCATTGATAAAATCACAAGCCATTATGAACATTTCCTAACCTATCCCAATCAGGGAAGAATTCCTACGGCAGCCGTTCTTGACCGTAATGAAAACGGCAGAATCGATATTGAAGAGCCTACATGGAACACCACGATAGCCAGTGGAGGCCGCTACGGAAGTACCGGATTAACCACAATGCCCAATGCTGCTATTGACGACAACGGCAACCTCTTCCTCATTTATTCTTCCCCGGTCGAAGAAGCCATTTCACCTGTGAATGGTGAAAACTACAGGGATATTTATGTTACCTATACCAAAGATGGCGGAAAGTCATGGGGCCCTGCTCAAAACATTTCCGACAACCCCGTGATGGAAAATGTCTTTGGTCATTGTGCCAAAAAAGCCGACAATTACCTTCATTTTTATTATCAGGAAGACGAAGAACCGGGAACAGAAGTCCAGAATGGCGATCCTCCGACAATCAACTACATTTTCTACCTCAAAATCCCCGTTCAGGATATACTGAATGATGTTATCGGCCCGGGTGCCGGTGTTTCCATCAAGGAAGATAACCGCAAGGAAATTTCACTTAACGGAATTTATCCTAATCCTGTTACCTACGAATCGGTGATCAGCTTTAACATCCCGAATACTTCAGATGTCAGGGTAACCATTTTTGATATTCTGGGTAAAAAAGTAACAGAAAATCAATATCGTAACCTGAAAGCCGGACAGCATGAACTTCCGGTTGATGCTTCAGGACTGAAACCAGGCACCTATATTATTACTTTGACAAGCGGGAATGAAAGCCTGACTTCAAAATTAATTGTAAGATAATTTAATCATTCTCAATAACTTAAAAGCAGCTTTTTCTTAAAGGCTGCTTTTTTTTTTATTTCAAGTGCAAGATTTTACATACATGATTGTCCTATTGCTGTTTGTTAACCAATGAAATTAATCCTATGAAAACAAGAATGTTAAAGAAAATGAAAACTCTGGCAATAGCCATGATGATGATTTTACCGCTGGCCGGTATCGCACAGAGAGGTCCGGGTAATTGTCCGAATGGCGGACCAGGCAGTGGGAATTGTAAAATGATTCCTAATTTGACTGATGACCAGCAAAAGAAAATCGATGCCCTGAATGTTAAACACCTGAAAGAAGTAACCAACCTGAAAAATCAGGTAAAAATCAAGGAAGCCGAACTCCGTGTGCTGGAAACAGCAGATAAACCTGATAAAAACGCTATTGATAAGAAGATAGACGAAATCATGACACTGAAAACCCAACTGGCTAAAGCAGGTGCCAATCACCGTCAGGAAGTCAGGGCATTGCTCACCGATGAACAAAAAGTTTACTTTGATGCCATGCCAAAAGGAAAAGGCGGTTGCTGCGGAGGATACCATGGAGGTGGTCAGGGTGGTGGCTATCGTGGTGGCCCCGGCCCGAATCCAAATGCTCCCTTCCCACCTAAAAACTAACAACAACCTTTTTCCCCAACTGAAACCGCAATACATCGGTATTGCGGTTTTTTTTATTCAACAAAACATATCAGCCCTTTCAGGTATTCCCCTTCAGGATGATAAATGCTGACAGGATGATCAGCTGGCTGCCCCAGATGTGCCAATACCTTTATCTTTCTTCTGCTTTCAATGGCAGCAGCCCGGATGGTGTTCTCAAATAATTCACGGTCAACTGCCTGTGAACAGGAAAAGGTAAACAAAAACCCATTTTTTCTGATTCTGCAGAAAGCTTCGGTATTCAGGCGTTTGTAACCCATTGCTGCCTGATGTCTTGAACTCTGATGCTTGGCAAAGGCAGGAGGATCTAAAATTATTATATCATATTGGTTATCAATATTTTTGATAAAATTCATCACATCAGCGGTAATCACTTTATGCTTTTTTTCATCCAGCTTGTTTAGTCGTATGTTTTCTTCACAAAGTTTGTTGGCTGATTCTGAACTATCGACAGAATGAACCAGATTTGCTCCACCTGAAAGTGCATAAACCGAAAATCCACCCGTATATGAAAAGGCATTTAATACATTTTTACCTTGGACAAAATCTTTCAAAATCTGCCTGTTTTCTCGCTGATCAATAAAAAATCCCGTTTTCTGCCCGTTGACAATGTCCACTTTAAAATAATGCCCATATTCATTAACCTGAAGTAAATCATCCATATTGCCTTTCATCACCTTCTCGGATTTATTGGCTGATGACTCTCCTGATTTCAGATAGATGCTGAAATTTTCCAGACCGGATATTTCAGAAATCGCTTCAGCAATGACCTCTTTCTGATGATTGACACCTTCATTATGTGATTGAATAACAATCATTTGTCCATAAACATCCAGAATCAGGCCTGAAACCCCATCCCCCTCTGCATGAAACAGGCGATAAACATCCAAAGGCTGTGTCTTTTTCAGAAACAAAGATTTCCTGAGCTGATAAGCCTGACCGATTTTCCTTTTCCAGAAATTTTTATCAATTACCTCCTTCTCAAAAGAAATAATCCGGACGCTGATACTTCCCTTTTGATAAAAACCCAGCCCGAGAAAATCACCATTGGCAGCATATACTTCCACCATATCACCGTTTTCAATGCCTGTATCAAGCTGTCCGATGGCGCCTGAAAACACCCATGGATGCAATCGTAAAAGTGAATGCTCCTTCCCTTTTTTCAGGACAATCTTCTTATAAATGCTCATAATCTTCAATTAAAATTTCAGCCAAATTACACAAATATTCATAATTGGATGCCATTTACTCATTGTTCAAACCATTTATAACAGACAATGATTTTTTTAAAAAACAGTCCATGCAAAATAATTATCTTTACCGCCCTAAAAATTTAGTTAAAATGACAGTTTTCAGGTATCTCTCATGCGTCCTGTTCAGTTTATTATTCCTATCAGGAACAGTCTTTTCACAGCCCACTTCAAAAATCACAGAGGAACCCAAAAAAGACATCACCCTCGAAGACCTCTGGCAGAATTACATACTTTATTTCAGCGGAGGAGTTGATGATTATCAATCCATGAAAGATGGTGAATCCTATGTATTGTTTGAAGAAGGGAACCTGAATCAGTACAGTTTTAAAAGTGGGAAACTCATTAAAACCATTGTCAGTAAAAATGAACTCGAATCAGCTGGGATCAAGGATATTTCCATGGTTTTCAATGCAAGCCTGTCAGAAGATGAAAAGAAGGTATTGATTGAGACCGGGAAAAAACCAAAATATCGCCATTCTTATTATTGCAATGTTTATGTCTGGGACATTAATGCCAAAAAACTTATTTCTGTTTCTCCACAAAAAAAAGTCCAGCTTCCTGATTTCTCACCGGATGGCAAAATGGTCAGTTTTGTTGAAGACAACAATATTTTTATATACAACCTTGATAATCAAACTAAAACACAAGTTACCACTGATGGTGAAACAAACAAAATCATCAATGGCGCCCCCGATTGGGTATATGAAGAAGAATTCAGCTTTTCAAAGGCATATTTCTGGTCACCCGACAGCAAAAAAATTGCATGGATCAGGTTTGACGAAAGCCGTGTTAAAGAATGGAATATGACCATATACGGCAAACTCTATCCTGAAAACTATAGCTACAAATACCCCAAAGCCGGAGAAGACAATTCAGTGGTAAGTGTTAATATTTACAACATATCTGCGAAAAATATACAGCAGGCAGATTTAGGTAAGGACTCTGATATTTATATCCCCAGAATTATATGGACCAGGAATCCTGATGAATTGTGTGTGTTCAGGTTAAACAGGCTTCAGAATCAACTTGATTTCCTGATTTATCATACCTCAACCAATAAAACCGACTTACTTTTTACCGACACCGATCCTTATTATGTGGACATCACCGATAACTACTTTTTTGTATCCTCACCATCAAAACCGGGTAAGCAAACAACAGGCAACCCGGAAAATCAATATTTTATTTACACTAGTGAAAAAGGTGGATATAATCAAATCTATCTTTACAGTTTTTCTTCCGGCCAGTCGAAGATGATTAGTGCTCAGCACGTAGATGTTACAAAAATTTTTGGGGTCGATGAAACCAACAAAACAGTTTACTATCAGGCTGCAGGCAGATCAGCTACAGACAAGGAAATTTATACAGCCGGATTTGATGGCCACGTTGCGCTTTTTTACGGAGAAAAAGGCACTTCTGATGCTGCATTCAGCAAAACTTTCAACTATGCTGTGGTGGAATGGTCGGATGGTAACAACCCCTATAAAGTTTTTGTAACCGACAGCAAGGGAAAAACCATCAGGTATGTTGATAACGGAGAAGGAGCAAAATCTATCCTTTCCGGATATAATTTTCCTCAAAAGGAGTTTATTACCATTAAAACACAATCCGGAACAGAACTCAATGCATGGATGATAAAACCACATAATTTCAGGGAAGACAAAAAATATCCGGTACTTTTTTATTGTTATGGCGGACCAGGTTCAAATACCGTAAACAATGAATGGGATTATCTCGATATCTGGCACAGAATGATGGCTTCAAAAGGATATATCGTAGTGTCTGTTGACAACCGGGGTACTGCTTTCCGTGGAGTTGAATTTAAAAAATGTACTTATAAAAAATTAGGCAAGCTGGAAGCAGAAGATCAGATTGATGCTGCCCGTTATATTGCCGGCCTCCCCTATGTTGACCATGAAAGAATCGGTATCTGGGGCTGGAGTTTCGGGGGTTATCTCTCCCTTTTAAGTCTTTTCAAAGGAAATGATGTATTTAAAATGGCTGTGGCCGTTGCACCGGTTACTAACTGGAGATACTATGATAACATTTACACGGAAAGGTTTATGCAAAAACCTCAGGACAACCCTACAGGCTACGACCAGAATTCACCTATTAACTATGTTAAAAACCTGAAAGGAAAACTCCTCGTCATTCATGGCACCGCTGACGATAATGTCCATTTGCAGAATACCATGGAGCTTGTCAATGCCCTGAACAATGCCAACAAACAATTTGACATGCATCTTTATCCCAATAAAAACCATAGCATTTATGGCGGACTGACACGCTATCATTTGTTTACAAAGATTACGAATTACATCTTATCGAATTTATAAATCATTGATAACATTTAAAGTAAACGCAAATGGAACAGATCAGAAAAAGTTTAAGAGATTCAAAAGCTGCCAGATGGACGGCATTAGGGGTCGTAGCTTTCACGATGTTGTGCGGATATTATCTGGCAGACGTCATGGCTCCGCTCAAACCACTGCTTGAAAGCCAGAAAGCATGGTCAAGCACGGAATATGGATTTTTCACCAGTGCTTACGGCTGGTTCAATGTATTCCTGCTGATGCTTATTCTGGGTGGAATTATCCTCGACAAAATGGGTGTCAGGTTTACAGGTGTCATGGCCGCTTCCATCATGGTTGCCGGTACTGCCGTGAAATATTACGCCATCTCGACCCATTCCCTTGATGGATTAACACTGTTCGGATGGAAAGCACAGGTCATGGTTGCTGCACTTGGATATGCCACTTTCGGTGTTGGCGTTGAAATAGCAGGTATTACGGTTTCCAAAATTATTGTCAAATGGTTTAAAGGGAAGGAACTTGCCCTTGCCATGGGGCTCGAAATGGCAACCGCACGTCTTGGTACTGCCCTCGCATTATCCACCTCCGCTCCGATAGCCTCTCATTTTAAAGATGTTTCCGTACCCATCCTGCTCTGTCTGATTATGCTTTGTATCGGACTGATTTCCTTTATCGTCTATACATTCATGGATAAAAAACTCGATGCTTCCATCATCGCTCAAAATGAAGGCAAAGAAGTGGAACCGGAAGAAGAATTTAAACTCTCTGACATCAGGTTTATTTTAACCAATAAAGGATGGTGGTATATTGCCATTCTCTGTGTTTTATTTTATTCGGCCGTATTTCCTTTTCTGAAATATGCCTCCGACCTGATGGTCAATAAATTTGGCGTTGACCCTGAATTAGCCGGTATTATCCCCGGCCTGCTACCCTTTGGCACCATGATTCTGACCCCGACCTTCGGCAATCTGTACGACCGGAAAGGAAAAGGGGCTACTATCATGATTATCGGAGCCATTCTGCTTATTTTCGTTCATGCCATGTTTTCTATTCCTATCTTTAACAGCTGGATTTTTGCAATCCTGCTGATTGTTATTTTGGGTATCGGTTTTTCCCTCGTACCTTCAGCCATGTGGCCTTCTGTTCCTAAAATCATCCCTGAAAAACAACTTGGAACTGCTTATGCATTGATTTTCTGGGTACAAAACTGGGGATTAATGGGTGTTCCTGCCCTCATCGGCTGGGTTTTGGATAAATACTGCATTACAGGTACAAAAATCATTGACAATGTTGAGGTTAATAACTATAATTATACCCTTCCGATGTTAATTTTTATGAGCCTTGGACTGTTGGCACTCGTTTTTGCTTTTCTGCTTAAAGCAGAAGACAGAAAAAAAGGATATGGCCTCGAATTGCCGAATATTCAGAAATAGCTTTGCTTTCATTTGTTTTTGTTTCTTTGATATTTTTCTTTATTCTTTAAAAGACTGATAATGATAGGTTTATGAAAAAGTCTTATTATCTGAAAAGTATAACAGGAAGCATCATATTTTTTCTGGTGATTTTCATTGCAGCAGGAAAATTAAATTACCCGCCAGGGATTATTTACACAGGTATTGGCATTTTAATGATGATCCTGAGCTTTACAGTTTTCAGGTTAGATGATGAGTTACTGCAGGAGAGAGCAAAACCCGCTGAAAACACTCAAAAATGGGATAAGACCATTTTAGGTCTTTCATCATTAGCCATTCTTGCCATTTACATCATTGGCGGGCTTGATTCCGGACGTTTCGGCTGGTCACACGGTTTTCCTGACTACTCCATGATATTTGGCGGAATTTTAACTGCTGTCGGGCAACTTATTTTTCTGATCGCACAAAAACAAAACAGGTTTTTTTCCAGCACTGTCAGAATTCAGAATGAAAGAGGACACAACGTATGTCAGTCGGGTTTGTACAGAATCGTAAGGCATCCGGCTTATGCAGGATCTATCATTCAGACTGCCGGATTTCCGCTTTTATTCCGTTCAGTATGGGTAGTGATTCCCTGTTTGCTGCTGATTGTATTGTTTATCATCAGAACTCAACTTGAAGATAAGTTTTTAACAAGCGAGCTGAACGGATACCAGGTATATTCAGAAAAAACCCGTTTCAAACTGCTGCCTTTTATTTGGTAATGTTTAAAAGTATTAACAAATGAAAACTTAATGGTTAAATCGGAAAGTTCCTGAGCAACAAAGTGAGGTATGAAAAAAAGAAACAGTTTAATCATTTTGAAAATCAATAAAAAACAGGCAACGGATGCCGGAATGGCAATGGTTCTGCTGCTTTTGCTGATTGGCTTTTTTGGCCACAACACTCTTTATTTCAGGCTTGCAATTCCGGTTTTGATCATGTTAATGATGTTCCCCATGTTGTTTTATCCCTTTGCTGTCATCTGGTTTAGCCTTGCTCAATTGCTCGGAATTATCTTTTCTAAAATCATCCTTACAATTAGCTATGTAATAATTGTCTTACCGGTTGCTTTCATTCGAAGACTGACAGGTAAAGACAGCCTACAGCTCCGGCAGTTTAAAAAATCTGCCTCATCAGTCATGATTTCCAGAGACCATTGGTTTAAAAAGGAAGATATTGAAACACCTTATTAAAGATTGAAAATGAATAACTATTAAAACGATGAGCTTTATTCAGGAACTTTGGGCTTTTGTAAAGAAGAGAAAAAAATACTGGTTGTTACCTCTTATTATCGTGTTATTGCTGTTTGGAATCTTAATCGTTATCACCTCTGGTAGTGCGATTGCACCATTTATCTATACACTTTTTTAAAGGAAAAGATCATGTCCTCTTTTATTCTGGGAATCTCAGCCTTTTACCACGACAGTGCAGCAGCCTTGCTCGCTGACGGAGAAATCGTTGCTGCCGCCCAGGAGGAACGTTTTACCCGGAAAAAACATGACTCTTCTTTTCCCTCAAACGCAGTAAAATATGTGCTTTCCGAAGCTGGAATTTCCCTGAAAGATGTTGAAATAGTTGCTTTTTACGATAAACCGTTTATCAAATTTGAACGCCTGCTTGAAACCTATCATGCCTTTGCCCCGAAAGGGCTCATCAGCTTTCTTTCGGCAGTTCCTGTATGGATCAAGGAAAAACTTTTTATGAGAAAGATGTTGCAGGATGAATTTGAAAAGCTTGGGTTCAAAAAAGTTCCTGTCATATTTCCGGAACACCATCTGTCGCATGCTGCCAGTGCCTTCTATCCTTCCCCCTTTCAGGAAGCCGCCATTCTGACCATTGATGGTGTGGGCGAATGGGCTACGACTACCATCGGATATGCCAGAGATAATGAAATAAAAATCATCAAAGAACTTCATTTTCCTCACTCCCTGGGCTTGCTTTACTCAGCATTTACCTACTATACCGGATTTAAGGTCAACAGCGGAGAATATAAGCTGATGGGACTTGCTCCTTTTGGTAACCCTGACGCTGAACAAACAAAAAAATTCAGGGAAATTATTTATCAGGAACTTGCAGATGTGCGTGAAGACGGCTCCCTCCTGCTGAATATGAAATATTTCAGATTTGCAACCGGTCTGACCATGACTTACGACAAAAAATGGGAAAAATTGTTTGGAGTTAAACGAAGACAGGAAGGAGAGCCCATAACCCGTGACATCATGAACTTAGCACTTGCCATTCAGCAGGTGTGTGAAGAAACGGTGATAAAATTAGCCAAAACTACCAAATCGCTTACGAAAGCAGAATATCTGGTCATGGCCGGAGGTGTTGCACTCAACAGTGTAGCAAACGGGAAACTGCTTGAAACAGGTTTATTTAAAGACATCTGGATTCAACCGGCTGCTGGCGATGCGGGTGGTGCATTAGGTGCTGCCTATCTGGCCTGGCACCTGTGGAAAGGAAATAAACGAACAGCTTCCCGTCAGCCCGATGCCATGCAGGGAGCATTTCTCGGCCCTTCATTCTCTGACAATCAAATCAGGGGAATGGCTGTAAAATACAATGCAAAGTATTATTATTACAATGATTTTGAGGAATTAACAAAACTGACTGCTGAAAAAATTGCTGAAGGGAAAGTGATAGGCTGGTTTCAGGGACGAATGGAATTTGGACCTCGTGCCCTTGGAAACAGAAGTATTCTGGCTGATGCACGAAATCCGGAAATGCAGAAAAAACTCAACCTGAAGATTAAGTTTCGTGAAGGTTTTCGCCCCTTTGCCCCATCTGTACCTGAAGAAGATATTCAGGAATATTTTAAGCTCGACAGGCCTTCTCCCTATATGTTACTGGTTGTCCCTGTCAAATCTGCTCATCTGAAGAAAATGCCTGAAAATTATCATGAATTACCACTCTTTGAACGCCTCTATTTCATTCGTTCTGATATTCCGGCTGTAACCCACATAGACAACTCTGCACGGATTCAGTCGGTAAACAAGAGCACCAACTACCGATTCTGGGCATTAATCAACGAATTTAAGAGGCAAACGGGTTATAGCGTTATCGTCAATACCAGCTTTAATGTGCGTGGAGAACCAATCGTCTGCACACCAGACGATGCCTTCCGTTGTTTTATGCGAACCGAAATGGATTGCCTCATTATTGGAAATTTCTTTTTTGAGAAAAATGAGCAGCTTAAAACTTTAAATGATAATAAATGGGAAGAGAAATTCAGATCAGATTGAGAGAAATTGCCCGATTATTTCAGATTTTGCTAAATATCCTAACAACTTAGAATCAACTTGCTTATGATATCATCATGAATTGCTAAAATAAAATCAATTTATTAATTGACATTAGTTTTCAAACTGAATAGCTGAAAATTTTTCTCAATCAAAATTCCCTATTTTTTCAATAATCTTTATATATTTTTCAAATTAAATTATATTTTTAAAGAAATTATAAATGTTAATCAGAAATAAATAAATGAAGCTATTTTTAATAATCCAAATTTTAACCAGAAACAATTTATCTTGAAAATAAATTAAACGATTATATTTTAGCTCAGAAAAGATTTCATCTTATTATTTTTTCATCAATATAAAATAAAAAGTTTTATTAAATTTATTAATATTGTATTTTCTCAATAATAATGCAAAATCCATAATATCAATAAGTTAAATAACATTTTTTTTCCTATTTATGTCCTAAATCATTCTTTTAATGGTACAACTTTAACTACATTTGTCTGTTATTTTTTAGTCAAAATGAAACAAAAATACTAATTACTACTTTTCTCCAATTGTACCTCAATTTCAAGATGACTATTAAATAACAGCAGAAAATAGCGGATAAAGATAAAAAATATAATTATGGAATTTAAACCTCAGATTATTGCATTTTTGTGCAAATGGTGTTCTTATACCGGAGCCGACCTTGCCGGAACCTCCAGGATTGAGTATAAGCCTAATGTACGTATTATCAGGGTATTATGTTCAGGAAGAATAGACCCGACCTTTGTACTGCAGGCATTCAGGCAGGGCGCTGATGGTGTTTTATTATGTGGTTGCCATCCGGGCGATTGCCACTATCAGGAAGGGAATTACAGGTGTTTAAGACGATTTTTATTGTTGCAGAATTATCTTGAGCAAATGGGATTTGAAAAAGAAAGGCTCAAACTTGAATGGATTAGTGCAAGTGAAGGAAAACAATTTGCGGAGCTTGTCAATAGTTTTACAGAGACTTTGAGTGAAATGGAGCCTTCAAAGATTAAAAATATAATGGAAGTTTTACATTAAAAAAAACGATTATGGAAACAAAAAAGCCCAAATTAAAACTTGCCGTTTATTGGGGAGCTGCTTGCGGTGGTTGTTGCGTTAGCGTACTGGATGTACATGAAAAACTTTTTACAGTCGTTGAAAATGCCGATCTTGTTTTTTGGCCTATTGCACTTGATACAAAATATAAAGACATTGAAGCAATGCCAGACAATTTCATTGATGTAACGCTGTTTAATGGTGCGGTACGAAACAGTGAAAATGAGCATATAGCAAAACTATTAAGGCAAAAAACAAAGATTTTAGTCGCTTATGGTTCATGTGCTCATCTTGGTGGAATTCCCGGATTGGCCAATTTTTCAACGAAAAAAGAAATTTTTGAGAGGATCTATGAGCAAAGCGAATCGACTATTAATCCTGAGAAAACAAAACCACAATCTCGTTTTACGGTAGCAGAAGGAGTACTTGAAATTCCTGAATTTTACAATGATGTCAGAAGTCTTGGGCAAGTTGTTGATGTCGATTATTTTTTACCAGGATGCCCTCCGCAAACAGAAAGGCTGGTGGAAGTTTTTTTAGCCATTGTAACCGGAGCTGAATTACCACCCAAAGGCTCGGTAGTCGGAGCCGGAACAAAATCACAATGTGATGAATGCATTCGAAAAAAGACAGAGAACAAGCAAATTACGAAGTTTTACAGGCCATGGGAAATAGTTGATGATGATGAAACATGTTTCATGGAACAAGGCATAATATGTATGGGCCCTGCAACCCGAACAGGGTGTGGAAACAGATGCATATTGGGAAATGCACCATGCAGAGGATGCTATGGCCCTCCTGATGACATTAAAGATTCCGGTGCCAAAATGATGTCTGCAATAGCCAGTAATCTGATCGAAAAAGACCCCCAGGAAATCAATAAAATACTAAACGATCTTGTGGATCCTGCCGGAACATTTTACCGTTTTAGTTTGCCAAATGCAATTTTTAGGAGGAAATTAGTATGAAAAGAATAACTATTGATCCGATAACGAGACTTGAAGGACACGGAAAAATTGAAATATTCCTGAATGAAGAAGGAAATGTGTCCAATGTTTATTTTCAGGTTCCGGAACTTAGAGGATTTGAAAAATTTGTTGAAGGACGACCTGTTGAAGAACTACCATCCATTGTAGCAAAAATTTGTGGAGTTTGTCCGGGCTGTCACCACATGGCTTCAGGTAAAGCGGTGGATGCTGTATTTGGTGTAACTCCCCCTCCAACTGCCCGAAAACTTCGGGAACTTTTTTATATGGCTCATTTTGTCCACAGTCATATTGCTCATTTTTATGCGCTTGCAGCACCAGATTTTGTAGTTGGTCCTGATGCTCCTGCTTCCGAACGAAATGTATTGGGAGTTATTGGAAAAGTTGGAGTTGAAATCGGAACTGAAGTCATTAAACAAAGACGGCTTGCTCAGGAAATTCAGGCCTTATTAGGCGGACATCAGACTTATGTGGTCATGAATATTCCTGGTGGAGTCAGAAAAGGATTGCTCCCTGCTGAGCGCGATGAAATTGTTAACAAAGCTAAAGGTTTTATTGAGTTTTCAAAGTTCAGCCTGAAAATTTTTGAAGATGTTGTTCTCGGAAATAAAGATTATGTTGATCTGATTCTCAATGGTCCGTATTCTTTAAAACTTCACTCCATGGGATTGGTAGATGACAATAACCATGTGAACTTTTATGATGGTAAAGTCAGGGTGGTTGATGTCAATGGAAATGAACATTGCAAATATTCACCTGAGGAATACCGGGAATATGTTGCAGAAAGAGTCGAACCTTTTAGCTATCTGAAATTTCCATATCTGAAGAAAATTGGATGGAAAGGTTTTGTAGACGGTCAGGAATCAGGAGTATATCATGCTACACCCTTGTCAAGATTGAATGCTGCAGATGGAATGGCTACTCCTTTGGCACAAAAAGAATACGAAAAAATGTATTCTGTTCTTGGTGAAAAACCCGTTCATGCAACATTAGCCATGCACTGGGCACGCTTGATTGAGTTACTTTATGCTTCTGAACGCTTATATGAATTAGCTACTGACCCTGATATAACGGGAAAGGAGTTACGTGCAGAACTTGGAAAAATTCATGGTGAAGGTGTTGGGATAGTTGAAGCACAAAGAGGAACACTCTTACATCATTATTGGACAGATGAAAGGGGTATAGTACTTAAAGCAAATATAATCGTAGGGACAACAAATAATAATGCAGCCATCAGTATGTCTATAAAAAAAGCAGCTATGGGGCTTATTAAAAAAGGAGTTGAAATTACAGACGGAATTCTAAATAAAATTGAAATGGCTTTTCGGGCCTATGACCCTTGTTTTTCGTGTGCAACCCATAGTTTACCCGGTGAAATGAAGCTAAAATTATGTATTTATGATGAAAAAGGCAATTTGATTAATACGTATGAAAGAAAATAATATCAGTTTCAAATAATCATAAGGAGGATTTATGCGAATAGGAATATTTTTTTGTCAGATTGATAACGGTCTGAAAATTAATATTGATTCAGTAGCAAAATATGCAGCTAATCTGCAAGAAGTGGAGATTGTTCAGATTCTTGGAGTAAAACCAAGGATTAACATTGATCAGCTTGCTGAAACAATCAAAGTAAACCAGTTAAATCGAATTGTTATTGCTGGCGACATCCCCGGATATTTTAAACCCTTGTTTACCAAAGCGGCAGCTACTGCAGGATGTAATCCTGAAGAAATATGGTTAGCTTCCTTTAATGAGCATGGAGCCAGCGGAGAAGATGCAAATGAAAGAGCAAAAGCAATCATCGCATGTGCTACCATGGGTGTCCCTTTTTCATTAGTGGCTGTTGGTGGAGGAAACCCCGTTAACCATACAACACTCGTAATCGGAGGAGGGATAGCAGGTATTCAGGCATCTCTGGAAATTGCAAATGCCGGGAAATTGGTTTATCTGGTGGAGCAAAACGGAACAATTGGGGGACACATGGCAATGTTTGACAAAACATTTCCCACACTTGACTGTGCTGCATGTATTCTGACTCCTAAAATGGTTTCTGTCGGGCAACATGAAAAAATAAAACTTCTGACTAATTCAAAAGTTGTTTCAGTGTCCGGCAAACCAGGAACTTACAGGGTGAAAATAAGGCAAAGACCTCGCTATGTTGATATTGAATCATGTATTGCCTGCGGTCTTTGTTCGGAGGTATGCCCTGTCAAAGTTCCCAGCGAATTTGATGAAGGTATTTCTTTGAGAAAAGCAATTTATATCCCATTTCCTCAAGCTGTACCTAATTCTTATCTTGTAGATGGAGAGAATTGCACATATATTCAATCTGGTGGACAAAAATGCGGTGTTTGTATAAAAAAATGTCCAAAAGAGTGTATCCATTTAGATGAAGAAGAAAAAACAATTGATATAGAAGTTGGAAATATTATTATTGCTACCGGTTATGAGTTATTGGATATCAGAAAGATAGAACAATATGGATATGGAATTTATCCAAATGTACTGACATCACTTGAATTTGAAAGACTCACCAACGCTTCTGGTTCCACAGGAGGCAGAATTGTCATGAAATCGAAAAGGATCAATAAAAAAACACAGGAAGAAGAATGGTATTTTTCCCCGGAAGGGATCCCGCCACGAAATGTAGCCCTGATACATTGTGTCGGATCAAGAAACAAAAAATATAACCGCTATTGCTCAAGGGTTTGCTGCATGTATTCCTTAAAATTTGCACACTTGTTAAGAGAGAAAATTCCAAATGTGAATGTTTATGAATTTTATATCGATATGAGGGCATTTGGAAAGGGTTATGAAGAATTTGCAGATAGAATCAGACAGGAAGGAACTTTCATTGTAAGAGGACATACAGCTTCCGTAAGCATGAAAGATGGTGAACTTATCGTAAAGGGCGAAGACATTTTTCATGACAGACTGGTTGAATTCAAAGTTGATATGGTAATACTTGCCGTAGGTTTAGTACCTGCAAAAGGGACTGAAGAACTTAGCAGAATATTGGGAATTTCAAGAGACAGAGATGGCTGGCTTTCAGAGCTTGATTACAATGGAAACCCGACAGATACTGACAGAGGTGGAATTTACGTAGCAGGCATGTGTCAGGCTCCAAAAGATATTCCGGATACAGTGGCACAGGCATCAGCAGTTGCAGCCGGTGTTTTAAGAAGTCATACCAGTGGGCTTGGTGTCGGCAACCTGAGTAGTATTTCTTTGACTGAATTTGAAAAAAGAGCAAAAAATATTAAAATCAAATAAGATAAAATTATGGCAATACGAGTTAATCCCGGATTTATAGATGAACTAGACCGTTATGGTGCTGAAGATGTTCAGCTTTGCTATCAATGTGGTGACTGTTCAACCGTTTGTCCTCATGCTGACGAATATTATAAATTTCCAAGAAAATCATTGCGTCAGTTGCAGATGGGTTTGGAACAAAAAATTGAAACCACTCTTGAGCCATGGCTTTGCTACTATTGCGGCCAATGTTCTGAACAATGTCCACGTGAAGCTGACCCTGGCGAAACCATGATGAGTCTCAGAAGATGGCTGATTGGAGTTTATGATTTTACTGGAATAGCCAGGCAATTTTTTAAATCGAAAACCAGTGAAATTCTGACTATTGTTATTATCGGACTCTTAACCGGGGGGTTCTTTCTCTTTTATGGTTTTCAGCATGGTAATATTCATATTTATGATGGGAAAGACGCTTTCCTTAATAGTTCATTTATCCATCATTTTGACCTGAGTTTTGGCCTTATCTTACTGGTTTTCTTACTCATTAATTCAGTCAGAATGTGGTACTTTACAATGATTAAAGGGACACCTCTGAAAATACCATGGTGGATGTATTTAAAAGAAATTTATCAGTTGCCATGGCACTTCTTTACACAAAAAAGATATGCAGAATGTGAAGTTAAACGTGGACATAAAGTTTATATGCCATGGATATTGCATCTTGGCCTGATGCTCGGATATGTAACCATGCTTATCCTGGTTATGGTTTTTATTGAACAACTTCAGTATGGGCCTGAAATCAGATGGCAAGTCCATTTTTTTGGTTATCTTGCCTCTCTTGGCCTGATTGCAGGTACCGTTTACTTTATCAGAAACAGGTTTATTAAAAATTATATTCAATACAAAAAATCTCATAGTACTGACTGGGTATTTGTGGTTTTGTTATTTTTTATCGTGATAACAGGAATAGCACAGCATATTTTTCACCGCACAGGCTTTTATGAAATAGCTAATTACATCTATGTAGCCCATCTGATGTTTGTTGTTCCATGGCTATTCAGAATGCCATTCAGTAAATGGTCACATCTGGTTTACCGTCCATTAGCCATGTATTTTGCAACTATTCGAAAAGAAACATTAAAAAGGCAGGAAAAATTAACGAATCCCTATGCTTTATCAATAAAATAAAATCTAAGAATATGGAAACTTGCAGAATTGGCGTATTTATCTGTGCTTGCGGAACTAATATCGCAAAAATTATAGATGTGGAGGCCGTTGCTCAGACCATCTCTAAACTTCCAGATATAATTCTGGTAAAAACATATAAGTATATGTGTTCAAATCCCGGGCAGGAAATGATCAGCCAAAACATTAAAGAGCACAAGCTAAACAGAATTGTAGTAGCTGCCTGCAGCCCCAATATGCATGAAAGAACTTTCAGGCAGGCACTTCAGGTTGCTGAATTAAACCAATATATGTTAGAAATGGTTAACATCAGGGAGCAATGCAGTTGGGTACATAAAGATACTGTAGAAGCAACACGGAAAGCTATTTCCTTAATATATGCTGCAATAAACCGGGTAAAACTTCATGATTCACTGGAAAACTTATCCGTTAAAATGAACCCTGAAGTTTTAGTCATAGGAGGTGGTATTGCAGGGATGACAACCGCTCTTGAGTTAGCTGATGCCGGTTATTTCGTTCATATTGTTGAAAAAAACAGTCATTTAGGAGGAAATCTTTCACGGGTCGATTTAACTGCCCCCTATTTTTATTCAGCCAGAGATCTGATTTCTGAAAGAATTACCCGCACTTTGAATCACACTAAAATTCATGTTTATCTCAACTCAAAAGTAACAAAAATTACCGGATATGTTGGAAATTTTGAAGCAGAAATCAGTAAACTGAATGGAAACAGTAAAGAAAAAGCAGATGTTATAAAAATCGGAAATATTGCTGTATGTACCGGATACAAAGAATTTGATGCTTCAAGAGTGACACACTACGGTTACGGAAAACTCCAGGATGTTATCACCTCATTTGATCTTGAAAAAATGCTTAAAAAAGGTCAGGTAGTAACATCATCAGGTAAGCCTCCAAAGTATGTTGCCATCATACACTGTGTCGGGAGCAGAAATGTTGAATTTCATGCCTACTGTTCAAGGGTTTGTTGCATGACAGCCCTGAAATATGCACATGAAATAAAATCGGCTATTCCCGATTGTTATATTTCAGACATATATATCGACATGCATGCTTTCGGCAAGGGGCATGAAGATTTCTACCTGAAGTCATCAGAAGCCAAGACATTATTTTTAATGTATGAAAAAAACGACAGGCCAGTTATTCATAAAGCAAAGCCCAAAGACGATTGCAACTTACTGATTGAGGTAAACGAAAGACTATCCGGAGAGCATATTGAAATCCCGGCAGATTTGGTTGTTTTAATGGTTGGAATGGAAGCACGTGCAGATGCGGAAGAAGTGGCCCATCTTGTCAATATTAGTCAGGATAAAGACGGATGGTTCATTGAAAGTCATCCAAAATTGGAACCTGTTGCCACATCAACTGATGGAGTGTTTATAGCAGGAACCTGTGTAGCCCCAAAAGACATTCCCGATACCGTTGCACAAGCCAGAGCAGCTGCTGCCCGTATTCTTGCCCGTATATCCAAAGGAGAAATTGAGGTAGATGCTGTTTTTTCTGAGGTTAATCCTGATTTATGCTCCGGATGCAGATTCTGTAACAAACTTTGTCCATTTAGTGCCATTACATTTAATGAGGAGGAAAAACACAGTGAAGTAATAAGCGCATTATGTAAAGCCTGCGGGGTTTGTGTTTCTGCATGTCCTTCTTCTGCCATTAAAGGACGACATTTTACAGACAAACAAATACTTGCCCAA